>Ga0265595_1000014_pt1 | contig 208677 bp, 221 predicted proteins | sample saktaG_15_FD_190148 | JGI IMG/M metagenome (GOLD analysis project Ga0265595, IMG submission 190148) | Saline water microbial communities from Sakinaw Lake, British Columbia, Canada - sak_2013_06_06_50m | ecosystem: Environmental > Aquatic > Non-marine Saline and Alkaline > Saline ... | reverse complement strand
AACCGTGATATATACGCCAGGTATGATGATAGTGTGACTGTTGTTGAAAGAGATGATGTTCAGATTACCCGACGGGCGCGCGGCTATGCTCCCTATCCTATTCACTTAACTTTCAAGGCCAGGCAAGTGCTCGGCTGTGGAGCTGAGATGAAAAATAACTTTTGCCTGACCAAAGACAACTATGCCTTCGTAAGCCAGCACATCGGTGACCTGGAAAATCTGGAAACTCTGGAGCATTTCGAAAACACCCTGGCTCTATATAAAAAGCTATTCCGTATCGAGCCTGAGGTCATTGCTTATGACCTCCATCCAGAATATCTTTCCACCAAATACGCTCTGGAACTGGCCAGTCAATTCAGTGATATTAAGCTCGTCCCGGTTCAACATCATCATGCCCATATTGTCAGTTGCATGGCAGACAACAGAGTTGAGGCTCCGGTTATCGGCGTGTCTTTGGATGGCACAGGCTATGGTAGCGACGGGCATATCTGGGGAGGAGAATTCCTGGTCGCTGATTATAAAAGTTTCAAAAGAATAGGGCATCTTGAGTATCTGCCGCTGCCCGGTGGGGATGCAGCCATAAAAAAGCCGTACCGAATCGCTGTAGGCTATCTTCTCAAGCTGCTAGGGGAAGACTCCATTGGCTCTGAGCTAGCATTCTTAAAGCAAATCGACGCTGTTGAAATCGACTTTATCAAGCGACAAATTCAAGCTGGCCTTAACTCACCATTGACTTCAAGTATGGGACGCCTCTTTGATGCCGTATCAGCCCTGATAGGTATCAGGGGCGAGATAGATTATGAAGGGCAGGCGGCTGTCGAGCTTGAAATGATAGCCTACGATGATAAAGGTAAGGCTGGCAAAGGCTACCCCTACTCCATAATCGAGCATGACGGAGTAAGTATTATCCAGCTCAAAGAGTTACTATCAGCTATAGTCAAAGATTTGTATCAGGGCGTCTCTAAAGCTACAATATCAGCTAAATTCCACAATACCGTAGTGCGAATGGTGTGTGAGATGTGCCAGCTAATAGCCGAAAGGACGGGAATCAATCAGGTAGCCTTGAGTGGCGGTGTATTTCAAAATCGGTTACTCTTGAGAAAGGTTGTGTCTTCGCTTGAATCAGCTAACTTCTCAGTACTAACCCATAAGCAGGTACCTTGCAATGACGGCGGCATTTCCTTAGGTCAAGCTGTCATTGCCAATTTGAGTTGAAAGGAAAACTATGTGTTTAGCCGTTCCGGTGAAAGTTGTCTCAATAAATGGTAATGAAGCTGAAGTTGAAATCGGCGGTGTAAGACGCCGAGTCAGCATTGCGCTTACCCCTGAGGCTAAAGTCGGTGATTATGTTTTGCTCCATACCGGCTATGCCATAAACGTTATCGATGAGGCCGAAGCCCAGGAGACCTTAAAGTTACTGACAGAGATGATAAGTTTTGGTGAGGATATTGAAGAGATTAGAGAGTACAAATAGTTTAAGTTTTGTACTAAAGTTGGTACAATAGCCATGGATTATAAATAAGGAGACTGTGTTTCAATGTCTACTCGCATCGTTACAGTAAGTGAGCTCAAGGTCAAACTGGGTGCTCTAATGGCCGAACTGGAGAGGCAAGGGATACCTTTGTACATTACGCAATATGGCAAGCCGAAGGCTGTGCTCGCGCGTTATGATGAATATGAAACCCTGCTCAAGAAAGTCGAGGATCTGGAGGATATGCTGGCAATGAAGGAGTCCCTCTCGGCACCGGAGGAAGAGGCCATTAGCTTAGAGGATTATGAGCGCCAACGAGCAGCCCACGTTTGACATCAGGCTACGCAGCAGAAGGGTACAAAGAGATCTCGATAGCTTACGGGAGGCAGACTACCAGCGAGTCGTAGCCAGGCTCAAAGCATTAGCAAATGACCCCAGACCCCAAGGATGTGAGAAGCTATACGATGATGTACATCGGGTGAGGGTTGGGGATATCCGAATAATCTACCTTGTTGATGAGGGAAACAAGCGTATTGAAGTCGGTGGAATCCGTCGCCGGAGTGAGAGAACCTACAAGGGAATCGAGAAGCTGTTCCGGTGAGCGGCTTCTATTTAGAGCCAGAGGATGCTGGACTGGGCAAAAGGCTAGCTGGAGGAGATGTAGTGCGAGGCTTCAACCCAGGAGACCTTGAAGTTACTGACAGAGATGATAAGTTTGGGTGAGGATGCCTGAGGGATAGTGGGTTTGAATGAAATTCATTGATGAATATCGTGATGTTGAGCTGAGTAAAAAGCTGGTAAATAGAATAGGGCAGCTATCTACCAGGCAAGCCAGATTGATGGAATTCTGTGGCGGGCACACCGTGGCCATCATGAGGAACGGTCTCCGCCAGCTTTTCCCTCCCACTGTAGAGATGCTTTCTGGCCCGGGCTGCCCGGTATGCGTTACAGCTAACGCCGATATAGACAAGGCTATCGCCCTGGCCCGTTTGCCAGATGTCATCATCACCACCTTCGGTGATATGATGAAGGTTCCCGGCAGCTATTCCAGCCTGCAGCAGGTCAGGGCAGAAGAAGCTGATATCCGCATTGTCTACTCCACCCAGGATGCTCTTCAAATCGCCAGGGAAAATCCCCAAAAGTCAGTTATCTTTATCGGCATTGGCTTCGAAACTACCGCCCCCACCATCGCTGCTTCAATTCTCCAGGCTAAGGAAGAAAAAATCGGAAACTTTTATGTGCTTTGCCTGCTGAAGCTATGTCCCCCAGTGATGAAAGCCCTCCTTGACCTCGGCGAGATTAAACTGGATGGCATTGTTTGCCCCGGGCATGTCAGTGTTATAATTGGCTCATATCCCTATGAATTCATTCCCCGCGATTATGGTGTTGCCTGCGTTGTCTCTGGCTTTGAACCAGTGGATATTCTTCTCTCTGTAGCTATGCTGGTGGAGCAAATCGAAAACAGAAAGCCACGAGTGGAGATAGCCTATCGCCGTGGAGTCAAACCCGAGGGTAACAAGAAAGCCTTGGAGCTGATGGACAGGGTTTTTGAAGTGAGTGACGCAGATTGGCGAGGCATAGGTGTGCTTCCAGCCAGCGGGCTAAAGCTAAAGAAAGAATATGAGCCTCTTGATGCCGAGCGAGCCTTCTCCATAACCTTAGAGCCAGTCCGAGAGGCGAGCGGCTGCATCTGTGGCGATATCCTCCGTGGGGTAAAGACTCCCGCCGATTGCAAGCTATTTCGCAAAGTTTGCCTTCCAGAACATCCTGTAGGCCCATGCATGGTCTCTTCAGAAGGTGCCTGCGCCGCCTATTATCAATACGGGGCTGATTATGGATGAAACCATCTTGCTTGCCCACGGCAGCGGCGGCAAGCTCAGCCATGACTTGATAGAAAAGAATTTCCTGCCTCCGCTGGCCAATCCTCTATTAGCCAGATTGGATGATTCAGCAGTTTTTGACCTCAGCGGCCGACTTGCCTTCACTACCGACAGCTATGTAGTTAATCCCATCTTCTTCCCCGGCGGTGATATTGGCAAGCTGGCTGTCTGCGGCACAATAAATGATTTAGCTATGAGCGGGGCTACGCCTCTATATCTGAGCCTCTCCTTAATCATCGAAGAAGGCCTGGCTCTTGGCGAATTAAACCGGATAGTAAGCTCAGTAAAAGCTGCCGCTGAGGAAGCCGAGGTGAAGATAATCACCGGCGACACTAAGGTGGTGAACCGAGGCAGTGCTGATAAACTATTTATCAACACCTCTGGCATAGGAGTTGTCCCGCAAGGTGTAGACATCTCCGGGGCTAATGCCCAGGGAGGCGACAAGGTTATCCTGAGCGGCGCTATTGGTGACCATGGTATCGCCGTAATGAGCCAGCGTGAGGGTCTAAAGCTATCAGTGCCCGTTCAAAGCGATTGCGCCCCTTTGAATAAACTGGTGTCACAGATGCTCGAAGCCTCACCACGAATTCATTGCCTCCGCGACCCAACTCGAGGCGGTTTAGCCACTTCCCTTAACGAATTTGCCAAGCAATCTAAGGTAGGCATCAGGATAGAAGAGGACAGGATACCGGTGCGCGACGGTGTGCGCGCTGCCTGTGAGCTTCTCGGTTTCGACCCGCTTTATGTTGCCAACGAAGGCAAGTTAATAGCTGTAGTTGCCTCACAGGATGTCAACCAGGTCCTGGCTAAAATGAAGCAAAATCCTTATGGTGTCGATGCCTGTATCATTGGCGAGGTAACCGATGAGCACAAAGGCAGAGTGATAATGAAAACAAGGCTGGGGGCTTCTCGCATCGTCGATATGCTCAGTGGAGAATTATTGCCCAGGATATGCTAAATAAGCTCTTGCCATAAGGGTCATGCAATGTCTGACTGGTGCCTACCACCCAACTACACCTAAGGGGGAACTGTTGGAACATATAGAATCTGCTCAGGGGAAAACATTCCATCATAATCCAAGGGTCACAGTTTTATGTATAGGGAACCTGTTACTTAAGGATGAAGGTGTGGGAATCCATCTTGTCGGAAAATTAGCCAGCAACATAGACGATGTCAACGTGAATATAATTGATGGTGGTACCTCCCCCGACATCCTGTCTTTAGTTGAGGATAGCGTAGATAAATTAATCATTGTAGATGCTGTCAAGGCAGGAGACAAGCCGGGGACTATCTACCGATTCAGCATTAATGACTTAGACATAGATTCAGAGAAACCTGCTTCTTTACATGAGGTAGGAGTGTTAGAGGGCTTAAGAATGATGGCCTTGCTCAACAGGCAGCCAAAATCTACAGTCATCATCGGTATTGAACCCAAGACAATAGACTATGGGCTTGAGCTCTCCCCAGAAGTGGAAGAAAAACTACCGGAAATTGTCAAATTAGTCCTTAGAGAAGTAGAGGAAACCAACAAAGGTGTCTAGTTGTCACACTGAGCCACAGCGAAATGACAGATAGAAACGCTAGACAATATCGACTAATACAGGTATGGAGGTAGATAGATGATAAGCTCCGAGTTAAAGCCGTTCCCAGAGATTCTTAGGTATTTAGAGGGGAAGAGCAGAATGTTGGTGGTCGGCTGTGAGGGTTGTGCTGAGGTTAGTCATACTGGCGATAAGCCTCAGGTTCTGGAAATGAAGCAGAAACTGGAGTAGGAAGAAAAGGCTATCACTGGTTACCGTGCTGTTGATTTCCTCTGCGGTAAGGCGCTGGTCGAAACCAAGCTATCCCAGCACCAGTCAATACGCTGCCTCGTCCTGTACTGGATAAGCACACCTGATTGTTAGTATAATGCTTCGGAGAAGCAGTGCTAATACGGTGTCTGAGGCTTCTTCTGTGGCAAGGATAAGTCAAGAACAATCGGAGCTGTGCTTAGCCGGGTATCCAATTGTTTAAGCCGCGGATATCTGGTAGTGCTTTGAAAAAGCCAGGATGCGAGGGCTGGGAGCCGTCTTTGTGCGTGTTTGGATAACCAATAAAAAGGTAGACAAATGATGGTTGCTGAATTAAGCCGGGTCATAGTTCCTAACTCTGGCTTCTGCAGGAAGGTAGAGGAAATGAGCGGAGAGAAAGTCTCTGCCTGTTTCCAATGTACAAAGTGTACCAATGGTTGCCCGGTAACTTTTGCTATGGACATCGCTCCACATAGGTTGATGCACTCCATTCAGTTGGGCTTGAAGGGTGAAGTTCTACATAGCGACACCATCTGGGTTTGTGCCTCTTGTGAAACCTGCAACACCAGATGTCCGAATGGCATCGACGTTGCACATATCATGGACACACTCAGACAGATATCGCAGGGCGAGGGAATAAGGGCATCCCAATCTAATGTTCCCATTTTCCATTCTGTATTTCTCTCTTCCGTCAGGAAGCATGGAAGGGTGAGCGAAATGGAGATGGCCCTTATCTATTACCTGAAGAGCCAGGGATTAACTGGTCTTCTGAAGCAGGCTGGCATGGGTTTCGGAATGCTCATCAGGGGCAAAATCAAACTGATACCCACTCCTATCCGAGCCATCAGCCAGGTGAGAGCTATTTTCAGGAAAGCAGAGGAGAGGGGATAGTGATGAAGGTTTCATACTATCCAGGATGCTCCCTATCTGGAACGGCCAGAGAATATGGTGAGTCCGTTGAAGCGGTATGTAGAAGGCTGGAAGTCGAGTTGCATGAATTGACTAACTGGAGCTGCTGCGGCTCTTCATCTGCGCATGTTACTAACGATATGTTGGCTGTAGCCCTTGCTGCAAGGAATCTAGAGATTGCCGACAGGGTAGGAATGGACCTTGTGGTACCCTGCGCTGCATGCTATCACAGGTTGAAAGTAGCCGAGAAGGAGCTGTTGGCGGGGAAGCAAATAGAGGGGATTTCAGATATATACAAGGGGGATTTCCGTATCAAGCATATCGTTGACTTCTTGTGGGAAGACGTGGGCGAGGGGGCATTGAAGGAAAAGGTAAAGAAGCAATTGGGAGGACTAAACCTAGTCTGCTATTATGGTTGCTTAACGGCTAGACCTCCCAAGGTCACTGATGCAAAGAGGCCAGAGGACCCCCAGGCCATGGATTATTTAATGAAAAGCCTCGGAGCAAATGTCAAGAGTTGGTCATATAAGACCGCCTGCTGTGGAGGCAATCTTATACTCACTCGACCGGATATTGCTATAAGGCTCATTCAGAAGATTCTTGACATGGCGCTAGAAGCTGGAGCAGATTGCGTTGTTACTGGATGCCCTATGTGTTATTCGAACCTTGACAGGATGCAGAAGCAAATCTCAAAGGAGACGGGCGAGAAATATAACATCCCGATCTTCTATTTGACCGAATTGCTCGGGGTATCTTTGGGAGAACCTTCCGCGAAGAGGTGGCTTCGCAGGCATTTTACGGATGCTACGCTATTGCTAAGGCGTGTGGGGTTAACATAATTGGGTACAGTTATGAACAATACAGGAATGGAAGCGAACACAAAGCAGAATAAAGTTGGGGCGGTTATGGTAGTAGGTGGAGGTATCTGCGGCATGCAATCAGCATTGGACCTAGCCAATTCCGGCTTCAAGGTTTATCTGGTGGAAGAGTCCGCATCTATCGGTGGTAGGATGTCCCAACTTGACAAAACGTTCCCTACCAACGATTGCTCTATGTGCATGATCTCCCCAAAGCTAATAGAGGTTGACAAGCACTGCAATATCGAGCTTATGACCTATAGCGAACTCGAAGAGGTCTCGGGCAATGTGGGCAATTTCAAGGTGAAGCTCAGGAAAAAGGCCAGGTACGTAGATGAGGCCAAATGCGTTGGGTGTGGTATATGCCAGGCCAAGTGCCCGTGGAAAGCAGATAGTGAGTTTGATATGGGTCTGGGAAAGCGAAAGGCGATATACATTCCCTTCCCGCAGGCGGTTCCAGCCATACCTGTGATAGATAGAGAACACTGCGCTTATTTCCAGAAAGGAACCTGCCGGGCATGCGAGAAATTCTGCGAGGCCAAGGCTATCGACTTCGAGCAGACCGACCACGTAGAGGAAATAGAGGTGGGCTCTATGATTCTAGCACCCGGTTTTCAGCCATTCGATGCTTCTACCAAGGGGGAATACGGATACGGCAGGATGTCCAATGTTGTCACTAGCCTTGAATTTGAGCGGATTCTTTCCGCCTCTGGTCCATTTGATGGTCAGGTACTGAGACCTTCTGACGGCAGACATGCGGTAAAGATAGCCTGGATTCAATGTGTTGGCTCAAGGGACGAAACTTGTGGTCGAGATTACTGCTCCTCAGTTTGCTGCATGTACGCAACCAAAGAAGCAATCATCGCTAGAGAGCATAACGCTGAGATTCAACCTACGATTTTCTATAATGATATGAGGGCCTATGGTAAAGGTTTTGAGCGCTACTACGAATCAGCCAAGAACAGGTTTGGCGTAAAGTACGTAAAGGGCATTGTATCCGCGGTCAGGGAACTGCAGCAGAGCAAGAACCTCCTTCTGGAATACAGTGACGAGGATGGTGAGAAAGTCGAGGAAGAATTCGATATGGTAGTCCTTTCTGTGGGGCTTGTCCCATCAACCAGTGCCAGGAACCTGGCAAACAAGCTCTCAATAGAACTCGATAGGTTTGGCTTTTGTAAAACAGATGAATTTAAACCAAACATTACCTCGCGTCCCGGGATTTATGTAGCAGGTACTTTTGAGTCACCCATGGACATCCCCGAATCGATTATGAACGCCAGCAGTGCAGCATCCTTAGCCTCTGATGCCATTGTCGAGGCTCGTGGGACCATGATAAGTGAGAAAGAGTATCCGCCGGAGATAGATGCTAGTGGGCAAGAACCTCGTGTGGGGGTATTCGTCTGCCGATGCGGGTCAAATATCGCTCGAATAGTCGATGTCCCTGGGGTAACTGAATATGCTGGGGGATTGCCATACGTTGTGCATGCAGAGGAGAATCTATATACCTGCTCTACCGATACACAGAAAAAAATAATCGAAGCCATCAAGGTAAGAGGTCTCAATCGTGTGGTGGTGGCTTCTTGCAGTCCTCGCACGCACGAGCCGCTTTTCCAGGATACTCTCCGAGAGGCTGGTATAAATAAATTCCTCCTTGAGATGGCCAACATCAGGGATCAATGCTCTTGGGTACATGCCACACATCCGCAGGAAGCTACTGAAAAAGCGAAGGACCTGGTAAGGATGGCTGTAGCTCGTGCTATTACCCTGGAACCACTGCACCAGTCACCTGCAGGGCTGGTACAGAAAGGGCTCGTTATAGGCGGAGGAGTGGCGGGAATGACTGCTGCTCTTGGGCTCGCCTCGCAGGGATTTGAGACTTTTCTGGTTGAAAGAGAAAAGGAGCTGGGTGGGAATGTAAAGCATATCTATTACACCTTAGAGGGTTCTGATCCTCAAGCATTACTCGCTTCGCTTCTGGAACAGGTGGAGCGAGAGCCAAATTTAACGGTGTACAAAGGTGCTGAAATAAAGGATTTCTCAGGTTATGTAGGTAATTACAAAACCGTGATCGCTACAGCCGATGGGGGTACTGAAGAGATTGAACACGGCGTGGTTATCCTCGCTGTCGGTGCAACAGAGTACAAGCCTAATGAGTATAACTATGGGAAATCAGACAAGGTGTTAACCCAGCGTGAATTTGAGGAGAAACTGTCTAAGGATAGTATAGATGCTAAGAGTCTAAAGTCGGTTGCAATGATACAGTGCGTCGGGTCGCGAGAAGAGGGCCATATGTATTGCAGTCGGATTTGCTGTAGCCAGGCGATCAAGAACGCTATCAAGCTGAAGGATGATAACCCAGAGGTGGAGGTGTATATTCTCTATCGTGATATATGCACCTATGGAATGAAGGAACTCAAATATCGTGAAGCAAGAGATAAGGGAGTAACCTTCATCCGGTACGTTGTTGAAAAGAAGCCTATGGTAGCTGAACGGAATGGTAAGATGAGAGTCAATGTCTTCGATTCGGTCCTGGGAAGGGATATTCTCCTAGAGCCAGACCTGCTTATCCTGAGCAGTGCTATCCGACCTCAACCTGATGCCGGAGAATTTGCCAGCAAATTAAAACTACCATTGACTCAAGACGGTTTTTATATGGAAGCCCACATGAAGTTACGTCCGCTGGATTTCGTCAATGAAGGGATGTTTCTTTGCGGTATTGCTCATTCCCCTAAATTCATCTCGGAGTCAATCGCCCAAGCCAGGGGAACTGTGTCACGAGCAACGACAATCCTGTCACAGCCTAATCTCATGATTGGAGGGGTTATCTCGGTGGTAGACCCTGATAAGTGCGTGGGCTGTCTTACCTGTGTGCGGTCATGTCCCTTCAGCGTTCCCAGTATTAACGAAAACGGGGTAGCCTATATTGAGCCTGCAGCCTGTCAGGGCTGTGGTATTTGTGCTGGAGCTTGCCCTCGCAAAGCCATAAAACTACAACACTACACGGACGAACAGATAATGGCCGAGAGCTCTGTCCTATGTTCAACTTAGTCAAGGAGGTAGAGAATCATGGGTGATTCCTCCGCCACTAAGGTCGTGGCTTTTTGTTGCCACTACTGTGCTTATTCGGCTGCTGACCTGGCGGGATCCATGCGGATGGAATATACTCCTAGCGTACGGATAGTGAGAGTTATGTGTACTGGGAGAGTGGACACAGTTCACCTGTTAAAAGCCATTAAGGATGGCGCTGATGCCGTCTTCGTCGCCGGCTGTGAAGAGGGTGATTGTCATTTCATAGAGGGGAATCTGAGAGCCAAAAGACGCGTTGAGCAGGCTAAAGCGTTATTGGAGGAAGTTGGGATCGAAGGAGAAAGGGTGGAAATGTTCAACATCAGTGCTTCTGATGCCTCGTTGTTTGCTGCTGCCTGCAATGAGATGGTTGAAAGAGCCCGTCGTTTAGGCCCGAATCCTTTGAAAAAGGGGAGAGTAGAATGATTGTATGTGAGAGAAAACCCTTCGAGGAAATCAAGGAAAAGGTCCAGGATTATAAGAAACTGCTTATCCTGGGCTGTGGCACTTGTGTAAGTGTATGCATGGCTGGGGGTGAGAAAGAGGTAGAACTACTTGCCACACAACTGAGGATGGCAAACCAACTTACGGGCAAAGACGCTGAGATCGAAGAGGCAACTGTCCAACGTCAGTGCGATAGTGAGTATGTCGAACCTATAGTAGAGAAGGCCTCGAACTACGATGCAATTCTTTCGATGGCCTGCGGTGCAGGGGTGCAGTTCGTGGCTAATATGGTCGAGCCTATCCCTGTAATTCCAGCCTTGAATACCTGTTTCATTGGTGTAACTGAAGATGAGGGTACTTGGACAGAGCGGTGCCGTGCTTGTGGGAATTGCTTACTTGCCGATTATGGCGGGATTTGTCCCATTACAATGTGCCCTAAGAGCCTTGTCAATGGCCCGTGTGGGGGTAGTAAAAATGGCAAGTGTGAGACAAGCAATGAAAGGGATTGTGCTTGGGTACTGATATACGATCGTTTAAAGAAACAGGGCAAACTCGATAACATACGCAATATGCCCACAACACTCAAGGACTATAGCGCCCAGACCCATCCGGCACGGCGGATACACGAAGCTTACCTGAAAGCGAAAATAGATGAGACTAAGTAAGGAGTAAGCAATAGTATGAATCTACATGAGGCACTTAAGAACGGCAATTTTGTGGTCACTGCTGAAGTTGGGCCACCTAAAGGCGTCGATGTCAGCGAATTCTTAGAGAATGCCGAACTGTTAAAGGGCAGAGTAGACGCAGTCAATGTCACTGACCAGCAGAGCGCTGTAATGAGATTAGGTTCGCTAGCTGGCTGCCACTTACTCAAGGAAAAGGGGATAGAGCCCGTCTTCCAGATGACCTGCCGTGACCGTAATCGCATCGCTTTGCAATCTGACTTGCTTACTGCTTATGTTCTTGGTTTTGAGAATGTCCTTTGCCTCACCGGCGATTTTGTTACCCTGGGAGACCATCCACAAGCCAAGCCTGTCTTTGACCTCGACTCTGTTTCCTTGCTCCAGGCTGCCCGAGAATTGGAGCAAGGCAGAGATTTAGCTGGTAAAGAACTGAAGGGCGCCCCAAAATTCTTTCTCGGGGCATGTGTAACTCCGGGCGCCGACCCCGTAGAGCCGCAGCTTATCAAAATGGAGAAAAAGGTCAAAGCCGGCGCCCAGTTTTTCCAAACTCAGGCTATTTACGAACCCAGGAAGTTTGAAGCTTTTATGCGAGAGGCCAACAAGTTTGGCGTGCCGGTGCTAGTCGGCATAGTGCTAATCAGGTCAGCGGCTATGGCGCGGTTTATGAATAAGAATGTTGCTGGTATTTACGTCCCTGATGAGCTTATCAACGAGATGGACAAAGCTGACAACAAGGCTCAAAAGAGCATCGAGATAGCTGCTCGGCTGATTAATGAGATGAGGAGTATGTGCCAGGGCGCACACATTATGGCTATTGGTCTGGAGTCCAGAGTGCCAGCGGTTTTGGATGCCGCTGGATTATAAATGTCTTTCAATATTTAAGGGGATTGCCCCTTCAAAAAACTATATGTTTTTTTACCTTTGGCTGACAATCTAAATAGGCCACTGTCTGTCACCTTGGACAGGATTTCACCTTCTTTCAGGTGATGGTCGCTGAAAGACAAGATTCCAGCCGGCTTCAACACCCGGTGTAACTCCTTCAATACTCCATCCGGGTCACTTAATGCATGAAAGACATCGTATAATAGAACTACGTCTATACTATCGTCTGGCAGCCCGGTGGCACAATCAGAATGTATGGTCTCTATATTTGCTAGCTGCTTTTTCGAGGCAACATTCCCAACTTGCCGAAGAGCAAGCGGGTGAATATCCAGGGCATAAATTTTCCCTGCCATCCCCACCATTTCAGCAGCAATGATTGAATAACTCCCAGGTCCACACCCATAATCAAGCACATAGAATCCGGGCTTTATCCCGACTTCATTCAAGACATCCCTGCGGGGCAACAGCAAATCACGAAAGCTAAACCCAAATGCCATGAGCTTAAACGCAATATTGTTCATTGAGTTATGCACTATAATCTCCTTCCATTAAAGCTAAAATGCCTGTTTAGCTCTGCTCCCGTTCCAAGTTTTGTTACCGCCCATGGTAAACCATTTCTTTCTTGACCCCCTAAAGACCTCGCTCTGGCGATGGCTTCCAAAATCTTCTGCGTATTGCCCACAAAGTCACCCACGATGGTATTGATTTGAGCCATGCCAATCCGTAGCCTGCGCATTCCAACTCTTCCTGCCAGTTACAAGATAACACCGATTCACAAGATAGGCAAGCACTTGAGTCTACAATGAACTCCTTAACAATATTAAATCCAAATCATCAAAAAGATATTTGAAATTTTGGGCTTCGGTCATTCGAATTTATTTAGGGTTTAGAAATTAGGATTTGGGATTCCACCTCCGGTGAATTCACTTTTGACTTTTCACCTGTCATTTTGCATTTTACATTTTCACTTTTACATTCACAGGCGTTGACTATAGTCCAGATACGACGTAAGATTAAGGAGCTTTAATCAGTTGAACCGGTTCAAGATGGAGGCAGCATGTTAGCTCTAGAGGACATCAAGATTTTAGACCTTGCTCATCTACCGCCGGGTGCTTTGTGTACCATGATTTTGGGTGACTTAGGGGCTGATGTAATTAAAATTGAGGCACCAGCCGGGGCTGGCGGGCGCGGCGCCGGAGTCAATGCTTCATTAAGCGGCGAGGAGAAGGATAAACAAGCAGCCTTTGATGCCCTTAATCGCAACAAGAGAAGTATCGGACTAAATCTCAGGTCTGAGAAGGGCCGTCAGATTTTCTACCGACTGGCGGAGACAACCGATGTCATCGTCGAAGGCTTCAGGCCCGGGGTAGTCAAGCGGTTGGGGGTAGACTACGAAGAAATAAAGACAATCAACCCCAGAGTTATCTACTGCTCTCTCAGTGGCTATGGACAGGATGGCCCATATAGTAGTCTACCGGGGCATGATGTAAATTACATATCTATAGCCGGTGCTCTTGGTTTACTCGGCACTTCCGACGGGCCGCCGATTGTTCCTCTAAATTTGTTAGCCGACTTTGCTGGGGCCTCCTTGCATGGCGTTATTGGCATTCTATCCGCCCTGGTAGCCAGGTATAAAACAGGCGTGGGACAGTACGTGGATATAGCCTACACAGACGGAGTAATGTCACTTCTAACCTGGTTTATCAGCAATTATTTCTCCAGCGGTGCTATGTTCAAAAAAGGTGAAACGTGGCTTCACGGCGCTTACCCCTATTATGGTGTCTATGAAGCCAAAGATGGTAAGTATGTCAGCCTTGGATGTGTCGAACCATGGTTCTGGGAGAATCTATGTCGCGCTCTGGGCAAAGAAGAGTATATCCCCTATCATGTCTCGCCCGAGCACTTCCTTCATAAACCTGAGGGTGAGAAATGGGAGGAAATATCTTCCTCTCTGAAGCAAGTCTTTTTAACCAAGACCAGGGATGAGTGGTTTGAGTTTCTAACCCAAAAGGATGTGCCGGTAGGTAAAGTCTACACTTTGGATGAGGTTTTTCGCGACCCGCAAGTGCTTCACCGTCAGATGGTTGTAGAGATAGAGCATCCCACATTGGGCAAAGTAAAGCAGGCTGGCATTGCCATCAAGCTATCCGAGACTCCGGGCAAGATAAGGAGACTTTCACCCCTTTTTGGTGAGCACACTGAAGAGATATTGATGGGGTTGGGCTATACGCAAACACAAATTAGTGAGTTGCATCAAGCAAAGGTAATAGGCTAAAATTCCAGCCAGAGGAGGTGAGACTATGGCAGCTAAAGCTTTTATACTCATAGAGACAGAGGTGGGCAAGACCAAGGATGCTTTTGCAGCCCTTCAAAGTCTGAAGGGCAAGGGGATAAAATCGGTTGACATGGTAACCGGGCCGTATGACATCATTGCTATGGTTGAACATGACGACCTTAATGCCATCGGAGAGCTGATTACTGACAAGATTGGCCTTCTCCCCGGTATCGGAAGAACGGTGACCTGCCTATCAATTCGCCTATCCTGAAAACACCATAAGCTTATGGAATGTACTTTTTGCCAAATCGTTGCCGGAAGGATACCTGCCGATATCGTTCATCAGGATGAGGAGTTCCTGGCCTTCCGGGACATCCAGCCCCAGGCACCCAAACATCTTGTTATTGTACCTAAAACTCATATTGCTTCGGTAACACAGCTCACCAGTGAGCAGCAAGGGCTAATTGGTCGTCTTATCTTGCTGGCCAGAGACCTAGCTGAGAAAGAAGGTATATTAAGCAGTGGTTATCGTTTGATAATAAATTGCGGCGCTGATGGCGGTCAACTCGTGCCTCATCTCCACCTCCACCTTCTCGGCGGACGAAAATTAGACGACCAGCTTGGCTAGGAGCTTCAATCACTAACGGCGAAGGATTTCAGCTTCAACGCCACTTCATCTATAGCTTCATCCGGGGTTGAAGCGCCAGCGGTAACGCCTACGTGCCGCTTTCCTGAAAGCCAACCCTCTTCTATCTCAACGGCTGTTTCTATCAGGTGCGTCTCCACTATGGGTGAGCAAACCTCAGCGAGACGCTGCGTATTGGCACTGTTATGCCCGCCAACCACTATCATCAGCTCACTCTTTACAGCTAATTCCAGGGCAGCTTCCTGTCGTTTCTGCGTTTCCTGACAGAGAGTATTAATAATGCGTAATTCTCGAACATAGGGGAAAGCATCGCTAATAACCCTGCTAGTAAACTCAGCAAACTGGGAGTGGCTCTGCGTAGTCTGAGAGATGATGCCCAACCGACGAGGCAGGCCCAAAGTAGCTATTTCCTTGCCGTCCAGGGTGGCTATAGCACCAGTGCCCGCCCAGCCCAGTAGGCCCTTGACCTCAGGATGAGTTGCTTCACCGTAGATAACAACGCCAAAACCGAGTTCAGACAGCTTCTGAGCAGCCTTCTGGGCACTGCGAACTATAGGGCAAGTGGTATCAATTACACGAAGCTGCTGGGCCTGAATCTGCGATAACAGTTCGGGGGAGATACCATGAGATGCAATGGCAATGATGCCGCCGCGAAGTTGGTCAGGTTCAGTTACCGCCCTGACTCCCATATCAGCTAGCCTGGTGACTACCATCTGATTATGGACTATCGGCCCCAGGGTCGCTATCCCCTCGTGCTCCCTGGCTGCTGTCTCGATTATTTTGATAGCTCGCCTGACACCAAGGCAGAAGCCAAGCTCGCGGGCTTTTTCAACTTCTACCTTTGCCATACGGCTCAACCCCAACAGGCAGCTCACCTGGCTCATATTTGCCTCGATACTCAGGGGGAAGGACAGCAGCAAGTTGTTTCATTATGTACATGGTTAGCGATTTCAGCTGGTCCTCGGTTGCCTCACCCTCGATGGGTGGGAGCGTAAAAGGCTTACCGAACTGGATAATTACCTTCGGGTGACTTAGCCAGCCGATTCCTCTAAGCTTCTCCGTTCCCCAAATACAAACAGGAATAAGGGGAGCCCCGCTGCGCAAGGCAATAATTGCGGTACCATGATAAGCCTCTTTAAGCTTACCGCTACGACTCCGCATGCCTTCTGGATATATGCCGAAGACAAGGCCTTTTGCCAGTACCCTTTCTGCATGCCGCATTGCCTCCTCCCTTTCCTCAGGGGTTCCACGACGGCGTACTGGAAACGCTTCAGCAGCATCCATCAGGATACGGAAGATGGGGATGGGCCAGTAACGAAACAGCTCTTCCTTGGCCATGAAGATGCTGTCACGGGGGAGGATGCTAATTATATGTAACGCCGGGTCTATCAGATTAAGATGGTTGCAGACGGCGATAATTGGACCGGTAGCCGGCAAATTTTCCCTGCTCCTTATCTCGAAGCGGGTCATGATTCTAAACAGAATTTCAATTGCCGTTTTCCAGAACCTGAAGGATAATTTAGAAGTCGGATTCATAATTCCTCCGTTAAAGTCGATTAAGTCAACACCTGCCCAAGACCAGCCCTGCTTGTGCCATGGGACTATTTGAGAGGAACTTAGCGGAAATCAACTGAGAACCAATCACGCCATTGCCATTTTTCTAAGCCAACATCTTACTTAATTATAAGCCACCATGTCAAATCGTCGGTGCCAGGCTAGCGCAGCAGGAACAAGCTAATGGCCATAACCAGCATGCCAGTTCCGAGCCCTATGAGCACAAGGTGCTCTTTACCATAACGATGGGCAAGAGGAAGTATCTCATCCAGGCTTATGTAGACCATTATGCCGGCTACAAAGGCCAGACTGCTTGACAGTAGCATCGGGGTCAGGAAGGGAAGTAGAATCGCATAACCGATGAGTGCACCTACAGGCTCAGCTACCCCCGATAAGAAGGAATACATAAAGGCTTTGCCACGATTGCCCGTTGCGTAAAATATAGGCACCGCTACCGCAACGCCCTCAGGGATGTTATGGATGGCAACAGCCACAGCTACTGTTATCCCGAGCGCAACATCTCCGGTAGCCGCGCTGGAAAAGGTAACCAGCCCCTCTGGAAAGTTATGGATAGCAATGCCAAGTGCTAAAAAGATGCCAGACCTCATCAGGGGCAACTGACGCATGTCTGTAGTCAAGCTTGAGTTTTCTGGCTGCCCTGCCTGGCCGATGCCTGAACTAATGCCTGTAGTATGCTCTTCCTCATATTCGTGCGGAACAAGCATATCTATTACAGCAATAAACAGGACGCCGATGAAAAATGCTACATTAGCTGGGGCAAAGCCAACATCCTCGGTAGCCGTTCCTAAGAGTTCGGTAAAGGATATGTATATCATTACGCCTGCAGAGAAGCCAAGCATAACTGCTAAATAGGAATATTTAGGCGTCCGTATGAAATAGGCAATAGCGCTACCTATCCCGGTGGATAGTCCAGCCAAGGTGGTAAGCATTATGGCAAAGAGTAGGTTAATTTCCATGTTTCAACTCAGAGAAGATAGCATGGGCTCCCCCTTTCACAGAATCAGATTTTGCAGGCTACCCACGATTAACGACGCTGCTATCATTATTCCAGTAGCTTTAAGCATGTCTAAAGCCCCTAACTCTCGAGCCATTACCACAAAGGTAGCCACACAGGGGAAAAACATGGCTAGAACGGTGCTGCTGATGACCAGTTGCTTGGCAGTTAATGCCAGGGGAGCCAGCATACCTACAGCTACATCCTTACGCAGAAATCCCATAACCAGGGGAACGACTGTCTCTTTAGGCAGCCCCAGCAACCCGCTAACAACCGGCGCAGCAATATTAGCTATAAAATCGAAAACCCCTAAACTATACAGGATATTCACCGCCAGTACAGCCCCAAGGACTATGGGTAAAGCCTCTTTAATAAAGCCGGAGACCCGCAGCCAGAGCTTCTCGCCGATGAGTCGCCATGGGGGGAAGCGATAGGGCGGAATCTCTACTAAGAGTTCCGGGCTGAATCCCTTGACAGTACGATTAAGAATAAGCCCTATGATTATCCAGGAGATAAACAGGCTACCGTAGACCATAGCTACATACTGTCCACCCTGTTGTCCCACCAGTCCTATTATCATAGCTTGCAACGCTGCGCATGGAACGCCAATGGAAATCAAGGTGGCCGCAATAAACCTTTGCCTCCGGCTCTCCAAAATGCGGGTTGCCATAACCGCAGGTACATTGCACCCAAAGCCGAGGATAGTAGGGATGATGGCATAACCATGTAACCCCAGCCTGTGCATTATGGTATCCAGCAATACCGCCAGGCGGGGCAGGTAACCAACATCTTCCAGCATCCCCAAGACCAGGTAAAAAGAGATGATATACGGCAACACCGCAGCCAATGGAATGTAGAGCCCGGTGCTAAGCAAACCGAAAGACTGAAAATAGTCAATTCCCCCATCAACAAGGTTGCCTATCAAGATGTTGTGCCAAAAACCGCCAGAACCCAAAGCAAGGCTCAGTTTCATTAGTAGTGGAGTCCACAGCCATTCGAAGAGAGGGTCGGTCACATAGCCAATGATACCTTCACCAATAAAGCGTATAACCCAGAAGGCGCCGAAGAGAACCAGCAGGGCAATGAAAGCTCCTCCCACCGGATGATCGCTAACATCTTCCAGAACGTCACGCCAGGTGTGATGGCGATGGCTTAACGACTGGGCCTGGCTCACGATACTACCAACCCCTGCCCACCGTTCATCGTTGCTGGAATAAATAATCTGGGGTGCTGTTGCTTCCGAAAAGCGGCTGACCAGTTCTTTTATCCCCTCTCCAGTCACCCCCACTGTAGGAACGACGGGTACTCCAAGTAGGTTTTCCAGCCTGGCAGCATCAATATTTATGCCCCGGTGACGAGTATCGTCCCACATGTTGAGAGCAACTATTACGGGAACCGACCTTTCCAGCAGTTGCAAGGTGAGATTGAGATTTCTCTCCAGATTGGTGGCGTCAACCACATTGATAACCAAGTCTCCATCTTTAAGCATGTCCACAGCTACTTCCTCCGCCTTGCTAGTCGCTTCAAGTGTATAGGTGCCAGGGACATCGATAATTTCGGCTTGCTCCTCACCCAGTTTCAAATAGCCTTTGGTGAACTCTACAGTGGTACCAGGGTAGTTGGAAGCAATGATGCGCGTACCTGTAAGCCGGGAAAAGAGGGCACTTTTGCCCACATTGGGATTACCCATAAGCAGAATCTTCATCGTGTTGCCAAAGAAACTCTAAGTGGCTACATCCACTTCGACTATTATCCTGTTGGCCATGCCAAAGCCAATAGCCACCTGCGCATTACCCACTCTGAGGGTAACCGGCCCGCGAAAGAGCATAGAACTTACCTTGGTCACCTTCATTCCTGGCCTGATACCCAAAGCCTCAAGGCGCCGCCCAGCGAAACCTGCACTCTGATGCCGCATGAAGCCCCGACCACGGCGCCCAATGAATCCTGGGGCACCCGGGACTTGAACTACCGTGCCGGTCTGGCCGGCCTCCATCTGATTCAAAGTCAATTGTATCTTCCGAGGCATAGCTGTAATTTACTCCTTCTCTAGCTTTCTTTTCTTGCGGCAATCCAAGCACAAGCCTGTCATGCGGAGTTCGACTCCACTGATATCGAAACTATATCGTTTGCCAATTTCTTCCTTGAACTGTAGGCTCAAAGGACAGGCAAACTCCACGATTTTGCCACAGCTAAGGCACAAAAGATGCTGATGCTCTGTCGCAGATTTCACCTCATAGTGATGATGCTCCTCAGCGAAGTGATGCTCTTCTACCAGCCCCAGCTTCTTGAAAAGTTGCAAATTTCGGTAGACTGTGGATAGGCTAATCCGTGGGTAACTGTCTCGCGCCAGTCGATACAGGTCATCGGCATCCAGGTGCCCGCTGCTTCGGTGAAGAAGCTCGAGAAGCAGGGCACGCTGAGCCGTCACCCGCTGGCCAGCACTATTCAATACCTGCCGGGAGCTGCTCTTTCGCTTGCTTCTAGCTGCCATATCTCAACACCAACTCCATTCATTAAATCCGATTTTTTAATCAGCTCCCAGGTTAACTACCTGGCTCTTGTATATTATAATGCTAATGCAAATCATTTGCAACTCTTTTGAAACATCCAGACAGGGAAAGAAGGCAGAGTTGCTAATCGTATGAATTTTGTGCGAGCCACCCGCCCACGGGTGACCGCCTTTTACCTATAGGCAGGCGGCTCCCACCTAAAAGTCTCCTACTCCAGAGAGCCAAAGGCTTTAGTGGCAGCATCAACAGTAGCTTGAATATCTTTCTCAGTATGAGCCAAAGAGACAAAAGCAGCTTCAAACTGGGAAGGTGGCAGATATATGCCTTGCGACAGCATCAGATGAAAGAATTTAGCATAAAGCTCGGTATCTGCCCTGGCAGCGGTTTCATAGTCCGTGACCGCACCTTCGGTAAAGAAGATAGCGAACATTGAGCCCACGCGGGGCAGTTGTATATTCACCCCGGCCGCGCCTGCGGCCTCGATGATACCTCTTTCCAGAAGGGACGACTTCCCCTCAAGCTTCTCGTAGATTCGAGGTTCTCGCAAAACGCTAATGGTTTCAATTCCAGCGGTCATGGCTACTGGATTTCCGGCAAGGGTCCCAGCCTGATACACCTTGCCAGAAGGGGCAACCATCTCCATTATATCCTTTCGGCCACCATAGGCGCCTACTGGCAGCCCACCACCTATAATCTTCCCCAGGCAAGTAAGGTCTGGGCTTATATTATAAAGCTCCTGAGCTCCGCCATAAGCCACACGAAAGCCAGTTATAACCTCATCAAAGATAAGGAGGGCTCCAGATTCGCGAGTCAAACTGCGGAGGCGCTCCAGAAAACCAGGCCGGGGTGGCACCACGCCCATATTACCAGCTATCGGCTCAACAATTATGGCTGCAATCTCAGGCGCAAAACTAGTGAATAGTTGTTCCACCTCCTCCAGATTATTATAAGCAGCGACCAAGGTATCTGAGGTCAAGGAAGCAGGCACACCGGGAGAGCTAGGTATGCTCAGGGTAGCCATTCCCGACCCTGCCTTTGCCAGCAGCCCATCCGAATGACCATGGTAGCCGCCGGCGAATTTTACTACTTTATTTCTGCCGGTGAAGGCGCGGGCCAGGCGGATAGCACTCATTGCAGCTTCTGTGCCCGAGCTAACAAAGCGCACCATCTCAATGGAAGGCACAGCTTCACAGACCATCCTCGCCAGCGTTGTTTCCAGTTCAGTAGGAGCCCCGAAGCTTGAGCCACGCTCTACCGCCTTTCTGGTCGCTCTCACTACTCGCGGAGGAGAATGTCCCAGGATAAGCGGGCCCCAGGAGCATACATAATCTATAAATTCATTGCCATCCTCGTCATAAAGCCTGGAGCCCTGCCCTCCTTTGATAAAGAGCGGTGTTCCCCCAACCGCTTTGAAGGCACGCACCGGACTATCGACGCCGCCAGGCAAATAGCGTTGGGCCTGCTGAAAAAGTTGTTCAGAACGGCTAAGACGGTTCATACCAGAAGTCTCAAATAGATGACAGCCAGCGAGCTGCATCCCTGGCATAGTAGGTTATGATTATATCAGCCCCGGCCCTCTTGATAGCAGTAAGAGTCTCCAGAACTATTCTCTTCTCATCCAGCCAGCCCTGCTGTGCCGCTGCCTTCACCATAGCGTATTCGCCACTAACACTGTAAGCTGCTAAAGGGTAATTAAAGGTATCACGCACCTTGCGTATCACATCCAGATAGGGCAGTGCTGGTTTTACCATAACCATATCTGCTCCCTCAGCAATATCCTGCTCCACCTCCCGCAGCGCCTCCCGCCAGTTAGGCGGGTCCATCTGATAGGAGCGACGGTCACCGAACTGGGGTGCAGACTCAGCCGCTTCACGGAAAGGCCCATAGAAGGCAGAGGCATATTTCGCTGCATAGGCAAGAATAGGAATATTCTGGAATCCATTTTTCTCCAGTGCTTGCCGAATTGCCTTCACCCTGCCATCCATCATATCTGAGGGGGCTACTACATCAGCACCGGCTTCAGCATGTGATAAAGCGGTTTTGGCAAGCAGTTCCAGGGTTTTATCGTTATCAACATAGCCATCTACCACAACACCGCAATGCCCATGGCTGGTATATTCACACAGACAGACATCGGTCACCACCAGTAACTCCGGCGTTGCCTTTTTGATGGTTCGTATAGCTTGCTGGATGACACCTTCAGGGTCATAAGCTGAGGAACCAACTTCATCCTTCTTCTCAGGAATTCCAAAAAGTATCACCGCCGGAATGCCGAGCTTAGCTATGTCATCAACTTCCCCTGGCAGCAGGTCACTGGAATAACGATAGATACCAGGCATTGAAGTTATCTCCTGCTTTATTTGACTGCCCTCTACAACAAAGAGGGGATAAATCAGGTCTCCTGTCTCAACCTGGGTTTCTCGAACCAGTGCTCGCAGGGCTTCGGTGCGGCGGAGACGACGCATACGTATCTGCGGAAAACTACTCATTCTCTTTCCCCCTTCCTTGGAAATACTGCTCCATGGCTTCCACTAAGCCAGGAATAGTGTGCTCGCCGGCTACTATATCAGCCTTCAATCCTTTCATAGCAAGAGCGGCGGCTGTAGTCGGGCCGATGCAAGCCATCCTGGCTCGGTTTACGACCTCCCACTCTTGACCCAGTATAGCCAACAAATTATTTACTGTCGAGGCGCTGGTAAAGGTGACAACATCGATTTCCCCTTTCGAAAGCATTCGTTTCCCCTGCGAAATAGCCTTAGCCCTAGTCATGGCAATAGTTTTATAAGCAGTTACCCGGTGCACTTCAGCTCCAAGCCTAGCAATTCCATCGGCTAATTCGCTACCAGCTATGTCCGCTCTGGGAAGGAGAACCCGACATTCGACAATATCCTGGCTGCTGAAGCCGGCTAGAAAGCCCTGGCTGGTATATACCTCAGGGATGTAATCGGGGCGGATTCCCCTTTCCTCAAGAGCGCGAGCCGTGGCTGGGCCAATAGCCCCAATTCGAATACCAGCGAGCTGGCGCACATCCAAGCCCAGAGCATTTAATCGCTTGCAGAACGCATCTACGGCGTTAACGCTGGTAAAGACTATCCAGTGGTAGCTCTTCAGATTCAGGATAGCCTGGTCAAGCTCCTCCCAGGCAGATGGCGGACTGATTTCAATTACCGGCATCTCAACTGGCACGGCCCCATATTCCAGGAGAAGTCGGCTCAATTCGCTAGCCTGGCGCTCTGCTCGGGTCACCAGAACACGCTTGCCAAAAAGAGGGCGGTTATCAAACCATTGGAGCTGCTCCCGAAGCCGAACCACTTCACCCACTACTATCACCGCAGGCGACTGCAAGCTTTTCTCTTCGGTTCGGCTTACAATCTCTTCAAGCGTACTTACCACAGTCCGATGCCTGGAGCTAGTACCCTGACTTATCACCGCTACTGGAGTAGAGGATGGCCTGCCTTTTTGTATCAATTGGTCAACTATATAAGCCAAATTTGCCATTCCCATTAGAAAGACCAGCGTGTCACTCCCGACGCTTATCTTATCCCAGGAGATACTTGACTTAATTTTCCCAGGGGCCTCATGTCCGGTAATTACCGTAAAGGAAGAGGCCAGACGGCGATGAGTCACCGGGATACCTGCATAAGCCGGAACAGCCAGCGCTGATGACACTCCAGGTACTATCTCGAAGGGAATGTGATTCGCAGCTAAAGCTTCTGCTTCCTCCCCACCCCGCCCCAGAACGAAAGGGTCACCGCCTTTCAGCCTGACTACCCTCTTACCTTCCCTGGCTTTGTTGACCAGTAAACGATTTATATCCTTCTGCTCCTTTGCATGGCAACCACGACCCTTACCCACATATATCCTCTCAGCATCGTCTCGGGCAGCATCAAGGATACCGTCATCAATGAGCCGATCATAGACGATAACATCAGCCTGCTTGAGGCAATTCAGCCCCTTCACTGTAATCAGGCCGGGGTCGCCAGGACCAGCACCCACCAGATAAACCTTTCCACGCCTCATGCGAGCCCTGCCCTCACCATAAACCGCGATGTCACAATATCCATTATTCGCTAGAACAGACCAAAACCTTCTGCTACATATTAGTATTTCTCAAAAATATAACGACATTCGGTACTTGTGTGGTATTGTGCTCTGGTTTAACCAGTGCGCATCTTAATCATCTCGACTGAGGACGGCCACGCCACTTCCAATATTCCTCAAGATTGCTGTAAGGGACGTGCGAATCAATTGCTCTCGCCATATCTCCTGTCAGGTAATTCATCCAATAGTCGTCGAACACTTCTTCCCCATAAGAGGCAAACGCACCACTGCCATTAACCAAGGCATGAATATCTCTAACCGAACCAATGTTCTTTGTATTTCCACTTCCAGGCTTCTCGCCAGCAATTCGCCACTTTTCCTGAAGTAAGAATGTGAAATCCTTGGCTACTGAAACAATGTTTTGCAATTCATCCAATGTATAAATTCGACGCTCATCAATAACCCCATTTTGGTGGCTGTAGATAACGCCTAGAACAAAATGCGCAGCATATTGTTCATATGGGAATGTGATATTCTTAGTAGAATGCCGCTGCCGGAAGTAGCCAGTGAAAGCGCCCAGTGTGAAACCATTCACCGTTTTTGCGCCCGTGCGATATGTGCTTTTGAAATCAAGTGCAATCTTTATATCATCTGGCGCTATGAAACTGACATCTGGATAGTGATTCTGATACTCGCTAAGCACCATTTTATAGCCATATTGTGTGGCGAACTGTGAGATGACTGGAAATAGCATCAACTCAATGATCTTAGAGATAACCTTTGTATCAACCGAGATAGTATAGATGTTCCGATATACATCAATAAAGCCTTTGGCCACCCAGTCACCACTGTCCGCCGCAAGGGTGCGCATCAATTTATCAAAGTGTGCTATCAGTTTCTCTCTGAAATCACTTGCGTTCATCGTTACTCCATTGGTTAGAAATTATGTGCCAATCAATAATATCTCCTTAGACTCAGAATTGGTAGATAGAACATATTTGTACTGACCGAAGTGCTCGACCCTTACATTCTGCTTATAGCGCTTGAGCAGAGATACTAGTCCTGATTCGGAAGGGATACCGTCGCTTCGATATGACACTACGATGACGCTCTGCTGGTATCGACAGAATAAATGGTCGAAAGCATCATAAATTCGATTTCTATCTGTCCATTCGTTCGGTCGAGCTTTTAAACGCCGATGTTTTGACCTGTAATCTACGTGCTCGCCCCACTCATCATACATCGTCAACCCTTCCAAAAAGTGATAAAACCCTCGATAATCAACAGCTATACCATGACTGGAGATATAAGGCGTATCCACATACACTAAATCATATTGGCCAGGCACATCAATAGCGTCAAAATTCATAGCATGATTTGTCTGACCGTTATCAAAGACAGCTCGGTTGGCTTCCTCCACAAATATGCAGAACCACTCATTAAAAGGTCTATCCCAAGTGGTTTTGTTTCCAAAAGAGCGTTCAACCTCTGCGAAACGTATATAGAGATTCTTGCGATGGAATAGGTTATAAGGTCGTTTGATTATACAAGCCTGGCACAAACTAAAGAACGCAAGAGCAAATTTATAGGGATCAGTAAGCTGACGAATATTGGTAATCGTCTGGTCAATCCATACATTTTCTTCATCAGTAAAATAAATATCATGAAAGGTATCTTGGACAAAATGCGGGTATGTGAGATTGGGATGCCTCTGTAGAAGCCAATTCACTTCTTCAGGATTAAGGCAGCCCCGACAGTTTTCTATAAAAGCCAATCCGCTATAATAGTTAAAGCGCAACAAGTCATTGTGCGTAACCGCTTTGCCTTCCTGTTTCAAGCGATAAGCAACCGCGCCTGTACCCCCGAAGACATCTAAACAGGTGTGAAAATCCAAACCCCTAATTTGTCCCCAAATCCAGTTGACAAGCTTCAGTTTACTACCCTGATAGCGCGTGGATGGAAATCTAGTAATCAAATCGGGGGAGAGTGCCAATTGGTGAACCATGCTCTTTCGCATTGTTAGCTATATACCTTCCTAAATACGCGGATTCCGTGTACCTATCCGGTTAAGTTGTATAGCTACTAAACCATTATATCATCTATTGTTAGAAATATGTGCTCGTTGTACTCGTTCACACGATCAGCGTGGCCCGAAAAACGTATTAGCCGCCCTAAAAGCCGTGCCAGGTAACCATCGTCTCAAGCGGTTCACGGTTACTGCGAAACTCATTTACTTTAGCCTCAGGGTCCGGATATCCAATAGCTATAGCAATCACCAGCTGCTTCGATTCAGGAATCTTCAATATGCGCCTTACCTCGTCGGGATAGCTCACGCTAGCCGCCAGCATGGCTGTCCCCAACCCATAGTCCAGTGCTGCCAGGGCTATGCTCTGGATGACTATACCCACGTTCACTAATGCCCACACGCTGAGTTCCCTATCACTGTAGACGATGATACCGTTAGGCGCATCGAAGAGGCGATACATGTCGACATACCACTGCAATTGCTTCTCCATATCATCGCGGCTTATACCAAGTAGCTGGTAAAGTCGGATTCCGTTCTCCCTGCTCCTCTCAAGATATGGTGAAGGCCACTCCGGACGGGGGATATCAGGGTATCTTTCCTCCTGAGCTGATGCCTTGGCGGCCAGGATTTGCTTGAACTCTCGCATGACCTCACCGCCCACAATAGCAAACTCCCACGTCTGGGTGTTTGCCCAGGAAGGAGCTCTAAGAGCTGCCTCCATAAGCTCAGTAAGAACTCCCTTTGGAACAGGCTCGGGCTTGTAGGCCCGCACAGTATACCTCGCTTTAATCGCATCGATGACATCCATGTCCTTCTCCTCAGTGATTCTCAAATATCGCCAGAGAATCTGCTGGCTATACTCAGGAAGCAAGAACGGAATAATCCACGTGCCTTATCACTCAGAAAATATCCTGGGGAAATTCTCGAAAATCTGATAGCGAATCCTCCTGTGGTTGATGATAACCCCGATGCATAGCGCTGGCAGAACAATCAAAGTAAATGCTCTCAAGTCATATAGCCCGGCAATCACAATCAACGCCAAAATAGCAGGAATTTCAAATATAAGCAATATCTTCGGCTTTCCTCTGTAAGCAACGATGGCAACTACGGCCAGGCCTATCCAGCTCAAGCCCGCCACCCTGGGAATAATTATCTCTGAAAAAGAAAAATAAGCTAGAGCGCAAAGAACAAAGAGGGTATCTATCTCCAGGTCATGCTTTCCCAACTTGCCCTCTCGGTTCTCTCCAAGATAGCGTCTGGCTACCTTGCCATCGAACACATCAGTTGCTGCTCCAACCAACACCAGAACGACCACCGTGATGTAGGCATCCCTGCCTACGAAGCTCAAAGAAAGGATTACCAGACCAATGACCACCCGACTCAGGGTCAAAAAATCAGCTAGTCTTTCCTTGAGAGAGGAGAGACGGCCGATTTGTATAGCTATGACGGGGCGCTCGCTCCCACTCATCATAAAGCTATTCTACCACACTATTCTTCACTTACAGTAGTAGTAAACCTTCTCTGGGATACCCCCTGCGGCTACGGTGCTTCGTCGCTAGCGCTCCTCGAAACATACTACATAGTTTGGGTCTCCGGAGGGTAACGTGTGAGGCTAGGTTGCTTCGCTTCGCTCGCAATGACATTCCTCGCACTACATGTTTTTATTCAGGGTCGTCCTCCAATCCACACTTTCTCCTTCACGGAGTGACAAGAGTTCAAAACATTAACTATTCCCTTACTCCCTTTGACTCTCGTGGCAAAATGGCGTAGATTTATTACTGCAAATCACCTGAAATTATAGCTAATCTGCCAGTACCCAAGACAGGGGGGAGAAATGAAAATTACCATCATCTATGACAACGAGGCAAAGAAACAGGGGCTAAAGGCAGACTGGGGCTTCTCATGCCTCATAGAGGGGCAGAGCATACCTCCGCTTCTGTTTGACACCGGAGCCAGCGGCTCTATATTGCTGCACAATATGAAGGAGCTGGGAATATCTCCAAGCACCATCGGCACAATAGTGATTTCACATGCGCACAGGGACCACACCGGTGGGCTTCAGGACATTCTGGAGTTGAATAAAGACGCCGAGTTCTACCTGCCGGCATCATTCGGGCACACCACCCCGGGGAGAAAGACGGTGACGGTGAAAGATGCCTGCCAAATCTGTGAAAATGTCTTCACCACCGGCGAGCTTAAAGGCATAGAGCAATCCTTGGCACTTAAGACAGACAGGGGGATATTCGTAGTAGTGGGCTGTTCCCATCCCGGCGTGGGAAACATCCTGGATGCCGCTGACAAATTTGGCACAGTTTACGGTATCATTGGAGGTTTCCACGGATTCGATGATTTCGAAAGGCTGAGCGACTTATCTTTAATATGCCCATGCCATTGCACACAATTCAAGGAGGAGATAAAGCAGCTATTTCCAGAAGTGTGTTCGGAGTGCGGGGCTGGAATGGTACTTGAGCTATAAAGAGACTCCTGTGAAGATAGTTCTACATATATGCTGCGGAGTTTGTGCCGCTGGGGCAGTGAAAACATTAGCTGAAGAGGGACACCAGGTTGCTGGCTTTTTCTACAACCCAAACATCCACCCGGCACAAGAATACGAAAGAAGGTTAGAAACTGCCTATAGAGTGGCTCAAGAGCTAGATTTCCCGCTGGAGGCAGGGCCCTATACACCAGAGGAATGGCTAAAAGAAACCAACTCTTTGAAACATGAGCCTGAAGGTGGAAAGAGATGTCCGGTCTGCTTTAAAATCAGGCTGGAGAAGACTTATCTATACTTGACGGGTTGCGGGGCAGATGCCTTTACCACCACTCTAACGATAAGCCCTCACAAGTCGGCACAGATAGTCAACAAGATAGGCCAGGAAATAGGCGGAGATAAGTTTCTGATGAGAGATTTCAAGAAAAAGGATGGCTTCAAACGGGCTATTCAGCTAGCCAGGCAGTGGGAGCTTTACCGGCAAAACTATTGCGGCTGCATATACAGTATGAGATAAAGGAGGGAAAAGATGAGCAATTGGCCACAGGTAGACGAGGCTCAAAGCATTCTGGATGAGTGGGTCAATAATAAGAACTTGAAAAAACATGCTTATGCCGTGGAGGCGGCAATGAGGGCTTATGCCTCCAAACTTGGAGGCGACCCCGAGAAATGGGGAATAGTCGGCCTTCTTCATGACTTCGATTACGAGAAGTATCCCACCCTCGAAGACCATCCTTTTAAGGGAGTGGCATACCTGAAAGAAAAAGGATATGCCGACGAATTAACCGAGGGAATCCTGGCTCACGCCGAACATACCGATACTGCCAGGGATACAGATTTAAAGAAAGCTATCTTCGCTGTAGACGAACTGACAGGGCTTATCGTTGCCGTCGCCCTGACCAGGCCATCAAAGAAGATAGCTGACGTTACCGCTGAGTCGGTTATGAAAAAGTGGAACCAGAAGGCTTTTGCTGCCGGTGTAGACAGAAAAATGATTGAAACCGGCGCTGAGGAGCTTGGCATACCACTCAAGGAACATGTGGAAACAGTCCTCAAGGCGATGCAGGGTATATCAGAAAAGCTGGGGCTTTAGCTATCTACCTTCACCACCACCGACCTCTCTTGCGGTAAGTATCGATAAACCTCTCAATAGAACGGTCGTAAGTCCTCTCCACATCATCAGGGAAAAAGCAGGCTGGCAGTTCACCTGAGTCCCAGTGATATCTTATGCACTCGCAGCAAATACCTTTCCTGGAACACGGCTCATAGGTACAGTTGCACTTTGCTTTGTTTTCCTCAATCCTGCATTCTCTCATAATCGTCCTCCCCAAAATCATGGCCGCTATCTTCGCTGGTCAAATCTGCGCTGCAGAAGGAAAGAGGCTATGGTAATCTTCTGCATCTCGATGGTCCCGCCGGCGACCCCCCAACCCCAGCCATCACGGAACAAGCGCTCCAGGGGATAATCCTTGGAGTAACCATAGCCACCATGTATTTGTAAGGCAAGCCCGGTCACCTCTCTCACCATTTGATTGGCAAAGCACTTGGCGAGGTTTGCTTCAAGTGGGACGGGCAGCCCTGCGGCAGCATTCACTGTTGCCCGGTAGATGAGAAGACGGGCGGCTTCAACCTTAAGAGCCATATCCGCCAGCATGAACTGGATTGCCTGGAATTCACATATCTCTTTGCCCCATTGTTTTCTCTGCTGCGAATAGGCCATCGCCTCTTCAAGGGCTCCCTGGGCTATCCCCAAACACATAGTTGCATTGCCGCACCGCTCAAGGTCGAAAGCAGTCATCAGCTTTCTGAAGTCCCCCTCCTTAACCACAAGGTTCTCCTTGGGCACGCGGCAATCCTCAAAAATCAGGTCGCAGCTTGGGGTACCTCTCATGCCCATAAACTGCTCCTGCTTGCCAAAGGAAAATCCGGGGGTTCCTTTTTCAATAATGAGCCCACCAATGCCTTTGGCACCTTTCTGCTCGCTGAGTCTCACGTATGTCACATAAACGTCGGCTTGCCCTCCGCCGCTGACAAAGCGTTTCATACCATTCACAACATAGTGGTCGCCGTCTAAAACAGCTCTGGTGCTGAGGTCAGTCAATGCCGAACCAGCCTCGGGTTCGGTCATGGCAACGGCAATCCACGACTCGCCCCGGCATGCAGGAGGTATATACTTCTGCTTCTGAGCCTCAGTGCCAAATTGCTCGACTACCCTGACCGGCCCCACACTGGTCTCAAAAACAGGTCCAGCACATAGACCTGATACCCGTGCCAGCTCCTCTATTGCCAGAATGGCTTCAAAAGCAGTCCGACCCTGTCCACCATATTCGACGGCAATAGGCAATCCCAGGAGACCTAAATCTGCCAGCTTCTTGAAATGCTCGTGGGCAATGGGTTCACCACTGGCTTCCCATTCCGCCACTTTAGGGCGGAACTCCTTCTCTGCCAGGTCATGTACCATCTTCTTCAACATCTTCTGCTCTTCATTCAACTGAAACTCCATCGTCTCAACTCCTCCCTTGTCCCGCCGATAAAGTAGCAATGCCTATAATGCCTATCCTGAAATCTTACCCTGGGAATCCCCGCAGGTGCTTCTTCCTTAAAGCTTATGCCGATTAGATCCTTTACCATTCAAAACCGGCCAGTAGATTACCGGTGTCAGTCATTTTATGCTGTCATTGATTTTTTTTCAATTCGCTTCCTTGACAACAGCCCCAGGTGAGGCTACTCTGGGTAGCGATGCCAAGCGCTACTGCCCAAAAAAGCTCCTATCTAATCTATGCCGACGCATCCAAATGTGCCGGCTGTATGACCTGCATGCTTCGTTGTTCTTTCAGACTTACTCGCACTTTTAACCTATCAACCTCCCGAATCCAGATTAAGAGGCTGGTCAACCACGCCAACGAATTTGAGATAACCTTCACCGAGGGATGTGATGCCTGTGGTATCTGTGCCAGATATTGCCCCTACGGGGCTTTAATTCGACAGAAAGTAAAGTAGGAAAGGAAATATAGATGGGGATTCCAGGTTATGCCGGAAACATCCTTTATATCAACCTGACCAGCGGCAGCATAAGAAAAGAGCCCCTTGACACTGAAATGGTCAGGACTTACATAGGCGGCGCCGGCATAAACAACAAGCTTGCCTACGACCTCATACCCCCAGATGTAGAGCCACTTTCCCCTCAAAATGCCATAATCATAGGCACTGGCCCTTTCAACGGCACCATAATACCAGGCGCCTCGCAGGTAATGACCGTATATAAATCACCTCTCAACGGGTCTTTCCCCCACAGCAATGGCGGCGGTAATTTCAGTCACTTCCTTAAATCTTCAGGCTACGACCACGTTGTCATTACTGGACGGTCAGACAAGCCTGTATATCTCAAAATCCACGACGAGAATGTCGAGCTATGCGATGCCAGCAACCTCTGGGGCATGGACAGCTTCGAAACAACGGATGAACTGAGGCGAAAACATCAACCCTGCAGCATAATCCCAATTGGTCAGGCAGGAGAGAATCTGGTCAATATCTCGGTTGCCCAAATCGATAAAGGAGGCTCCGTCGGCTCAGGGGGGCTTTGTGCCGTAATGGGCTCGAAGAACCTGAAGGCTATAGTCGCTGTGCAAGGCACGAAGGGAATAACCGTAGCCGACCCCCGACGGCTGCAGAGGCTCGTCAATGAAATACTGGAGCGGGTGGCAAATTATCATCTGCGCGATGAGATGATGCAGGGCGGGGCGATGGCTATGACCGCAGGCTGGGTACCGGAAGGGGCACTGGCCAGGAACTCATCCGTGCTCATGCCCTACCCGCCAAACACAAAAGAATTGCAGGCAGAGATATATGAGCTTCACAAGCAAAGCCGAAAGAAAATCGCCTGCATCACCTGTCCTATGTCCGATAAAGACCGCCTGGACGTAGCTGAGCGTGGCATAGTGACCTATGACACCGCAGTGTTTGCCGAGATGGCAATAATGACAGCTTCGCCAGCATTCGGACACCGCGCTGAAGGCTCCTCCCTGGATAGATATGCAGATGCTCTGCGCTATTTTGACATGATGAACCGCTATGGCATTGAGAGAATCTATTGTTTTCAAGGGCTCATTGACTTCGTGGTCACTCTATATGAGGAAGGAATCATAACCAAAAAGGATACCGGCGGCATGGAGTTGAATCGCGAATTCGATACGCTTCTCAAGCTGGTAAAAATGACAGCTTTCAGGGAAGGTTTTGGTGACATCCTGGCCGATGGTGTCCTTGGCGCAGCCCGCAGGATTGGAAAGGGGGCAGAGAAATATGTCCAGAATGTAATAAAGGGACAGTTTGCCATCTTCGACCCAAGGCTATGGGGACTGGGCCCAATGCAATTCGAGCAGATGGTATATCCCGGCCGCTCGCTGGGAGTAGCTGCAGGCATGGGAGCTGTCACATATAGCCCCGGCTGGCCTATAAAGGAGATTCGAAGGCAGGCTGACAGATGCGGAGTCCCCGAAGAGGCTATAGGACACATTTTTACCGAGAGTTCATTCAATGTGGGACGCCTCGCCAGGCACGGCGAGGACTTCTTCTCCCTGTTTAATATGCTGGGGCAATGCCATCGGCTCTACATCTCCAGATTCTATAGCATGAAAATCCTCGCTGAGTTATACTCGGCTGTCACCGGTATTGAACTAACACCTGCTGACATCAAACTAGCCGGTGAGCGCACCTGGAATCTATGGAATTTGATTAACTACCGGGCTGGTTTTAACCGCAAAGATGATGAGCCACCCGAGATATGGTTCCAGCCTCTCAAAGGAGTGGACAGGGAGTACCACCTGAAGGACTATTTTGGGACTACCAGCTTGACCAGAGAAGATGTGGATAGGCTTTTGGACGACTACTATGATGAAAGGGGCTGGGATAAACAGACCAGCCTGCCTACCACTAAAAAGCTTAAGGAGCTAGGACTGGACAGCCTGGCCTCAGTATAAAAAATTTGCTATAAAGTCTCACCACAGGCTATCCTCTTATACTGCTATACAACAATCAGACAGAATGTCAAACCAGCGAACTATCTTTTCTCTTCAGCAGCAAGCTCCGCCAGTTGGTCCAGCACTGCCTTCAGCGCATCCAGTTCGTTTCCATAGCCAGCCCAATCACCTTCCTTGAGGTACTGCTGAGCCTTGTCATAGTGCCACTGAGCCTCCTCAACCAGGTTAGCTATGTCAGCGGCTACCGGCTCCTCTGGTTCTGCTGGAGTTGGCGGTTTGGCCTCAGGTTCAGTCGGTGGCGCCCCTGGTTCTGCTGGAGCTGGCAGTTCAGCCTCAGGCTCGGTCGGCAATGCCTCAGCACCAAAGATAGCCGCAAGGCTTTCCTGCAATGTGGGTTCCATAGCTATCCGGTCACCGGCAGCCACAATAATTCGCTTCAGCTCCGGAAGCCCCCCAACCTCCGCCTGCAGGAAGACCGGCTCTACATACAGGTTGGATTTACCCAAAGGAATCATCAGCAGGTTGCCGCGGATAACTCGAGAACCACCACGACCCCACAGGGCAAGCTGCTCGGTAATAACGGTATCCTGCTGGATTCGGTTCTCGATCTGGCTGGGGCCATACACCAGCCGCTCCTTGGGGAAATAATAGGCAATCAGCTTCCCGTAGTCTTCTCCATCACAGCGGGCGGCAAGCCAGCTAATAGTATTATTCTTGTTGACCGGGGTAAAAGGCAACATGAGCAAGAACTCCTCCTTCTCCCCATCGGGCAGGCGCATGATTACATAGTAGGGCTCCATAAGTTGCTCTTGGGCAGCATACACCTCCTTGGGCACAGCCCACAGGTCTTCCTTATTGTAGAATACTCGCACGTCCGTCATATGATAGGTCTGGTAGACCAAGGCTTGAATACTGAACATACCTTCGGGATAACGGATATGAGCTCGCAAGGACTCGGGCATTTGCTCTACAGGGACAAAGAGGTCGGGGAAGATAGCCTGATAGGTCTGTATCAAAGCATCATCAGAGTCAGTGACATAGAAAGTCACACTGCCATTATAGGCATCAATAACTACCTTAACGCTGTTGCGAATATAGTTTAGCCCGCTCTCAAGCGGCTCCGAATAGGGGTAGCGGTCAGTGGTAGTATAGGCATCCTGTATCCAGAATAAGCTTCCATCCTCCACCACCAGATAGGGGTCACTGTCCAGCTTCAAAAATGGTGCCAGGTGATTCACCCTCTCCCTGATATTCCGATAATAAAGTACCCTGCTCTCAGGAGTTAACTCACTACTGATAAGGATATTAACGTCACCGAATTGCCAGGCATAGACCAAGCGGTTGATGAAACTGCCTATATTAACCCCACCTTCGCCCTGCCAGTGACCGTAGATATTTTCATCCCCCATAGGATAGTCGAACTCCTCGGTCTCTGTTTTCACAATTACATAGTTATTCGTCTCCTCCCCAAAATATATCTCAGGCCGCTCTATATTAAAGTCACCAGCGGGGGGTATATCCCTTATTAGCAGTACGGGCAGCCCCTCAGCACCGACCTCATTGACCGGGCTCATGGCAAGACCATAGCCATGGGTGAACTGTAGCCGACGGTTAATCCAGGTTTGCGCCTGCTCGGCCAGTTTCCCCGCAGATAACTCTCGGGCTGACAGCATGACCTGCCGATACTCGCCATCAATGATATAGCGGTCGACATCGATATCATAGAAGTCATAGTAAAGTCGAATGGCCTGGATCTGGTTATAGGTATCCTTTAGCGGGCGGTGGTCCCAGAGCCTGATGTTGTTGATGGTCGCCTCGTTCTGGGCTATATCCTGATAGCTGGGTACTTCCTCCGCAGGAAAGGACTGCTCCTCAATCCGGTCTAGCGCGAAGGCCTCCCTGGTAAACTGAATATTATACTCGATATAGGGGCTCTCCAGAACTAGCTCGTTGGGCTCCACCTGAAAGCGCTGTACTAAGCCAGGGAAGATTCCCCCAACGATGATAGCAGCCACTATCCATCCCCCAATGACATAGGCAGCCCAGCGGAAGTTGCGCCGCAATATAGAAACCAGGATGACGACTATGCAGATGAGCACTACTGTCAAAAGAATCCACTGTGCCGGAAGATTGGCATGCATATCCGCATAGCTAGCTCCAAAGGCTACACCCTGTTTAGAGAAGACCAATTCCCAGATACCAAGCCAGTAACCCCAGGCGAAAAGGCCCAGGATGGCCATGACCAGTCCACCAACATGGGCTAACATCGGCCTGGCCAGACTGGCAAGGTCGAACCTGAGCCGCTGCACCGCATAGCTGAGAATATACACCCCGGCACTGCCAAGAAGGGTAATTATCAGCGTGCCCAGGAGCCAGCCTCGCAATAGGTGAAGGAAGGGCAACGAGAAGATGTAGAAGCCGATTTCCCTGTGGAAAACCGGGTCGGTGATGCCAAAGGGCTGCCCGTTGAAGAACCGGAGCACAACCTGCCAGTTGCCCTGGGCCCATAGACCAAATATTAGACTCAGTAGTACTGTTCCCAGTATAACCACGGCCCAAGGTAAAAAGTGTGCTTCAGTCTTGGGTGCCAGGCGTGTAGCCAGCACGAAGTTCCCCAAAAACAAGGCACAGAAGATGATGACCGCGGAGAAGAAGAGCAGCACCTTGGTTTGCAAAATAGTAGTATAGACACTGCCATAGTCCAAGCTGCTGAACCAGAGCCACTCAGTATAGAACCCCTTCGCTATACTAATGAGAATAAACAGAGCCAAAACGCCGCCCAACACCAAGAACACCCTGGAGGTCCCCCTTCCGTGCTGGACAGGGGGTACAGGCTCCTCCCCTCCACTCTCAGGAAACCAGCGCTGCCATTCTCTATCAAATGAACGCAATCTACTTACCTCAAACTTTCTAATCTATGGCTGGCAGGGTTACACTGCCTTGACTTCCTTCTGCCCGGGCCACCGGACGAACCTGGCAACATACAAATAGCAGGATAGCACATCCATCCGTATCGGTCAACGTCTCGAGAAGCTTGATATGGTCGGCTTTTTCAGAGATGTCACTAATCTGTCTGAACCAGCTCACCGCGTCGCTAAAAGACATATATTGTTGTTATCAAAAAAGACTTGACAGTGCTAATGGTAGTGGCTTATGCTGTGTAACGTGAGGCTGTAATGCAGCAGTGGTATCAATGCCCCCGGTGTGGCACTCAGATTGCTTTTGGAGCAGGGTTCTGCAACAACTGCGGAATGCAGCTAAACTGGCCAACGCAACAGCAATCACCACCTCCACCTGTCCATCAGGTAGAGGTTACAATGGCTTCTTCCTCGGTTTCTCCTGAATTGGTCGAGGTAGATAAGCTACTGAAAGAAGCTACAATCAAGAAAAAATCAGGGGATATAAATGGTGCCATCAAGGCATTAAGGGATTCCTATAAGATACTCAATGAAAATTCCATGCTCTATTCAATTCAGACCTATTTGAGGTTGCCGTTATATCTTCAGGAAGCAGGCAAAAGTGATGAGGCGTGGAGTGAGTTTAATCAACTTATTATGTGGGCTAACACTAAACCGAGATACTCACCTGAAGTTACCCCAATGGATTTGTCTATTATTTGGGATAAGATGAGGCTCCATTTGCAGAGGGAAGGTAAGAACGATTATGCCGTACAATTTGCCGTCTGGTCTTACCTGTCCTGGGCAGTTGGTCTATATATGCAGAGGAGAGAAGACGAACTAAAAGCATATAAAGCAGAGACGAATATACAAAAAGCTCTAAAAGCATCTTTACACAAGGCCGATAAGGAATTCCTAACTGATAGGCTTGTTAAAATCATTTTGGATTCATTGAGTAGTTTGCCCCGTGTCGATTACAAGGAAGTAGCAAAAACAGTCCGAGAAGAAATGAAGTTAAATAGTAAGTAAAGGTGGTCAACCTATGGGATTACGAAGTTCTTTATACAAGGTGGCCCGGCTCATGGGGGATGCTAATGCAGTCAAGAAAGGCAAGGGAGAGAAGCGGGCGACAATGAACCTACATCTGCCATTGTTCTCTCGTTTCGGCAAAGGTGCTATAATTTCCTTCTAGAGGCTGTGATGCAACAGTGGTATCAATGCCCCCAGTGTGGCGCTCAGGTCGCTTTTGGTACTCCGTCATGCCCGAATTGCCGGACACAGCTTAACTGGCCAACGCAACAGCAACCACCTCCACAGCCACCACAGTATCAACAGCCACAACCTCAAGACGTTAAAAAGACTAATAAAAAGAATGCTACTATTGGCTGTGGGGTATTATTGGTAATCGTCATTCTTTTGGCCGTAGGCATAGGCACTTGTCTGGGGGGTTCTGAAGATTCTGAAACTACCGAAGTAACTCTAAATGCTAAGGTTGTTTATGATGATGGTCAGTTTACAATAACGAACAATGATGACTTCGCATGGACTGATGTTGAGTTTGATTTGAATTATGAAACATGGTCATCAGGCTACACATATCATACAAATCGTCTTGATGCTAATACTATCTACACTGTACTGTAGGGTCAATGCAGTTCGCTAAGAGTGACGGAACGATGTTTGATCCTTTTACGCAGAAGCCTTTGAAAATGTCTATTCATTGTAAGACACCCGACGGTAAAGATGGTTGGTGGTTTGGTAGCTGGAAATAGTAACTCATAGAGAAGGGGATAGTATGGGATTTATGGGTCTTCTCTACAGCTTTGCCCGTATCCTGGGTGACGTTAACGCCGTCCAGAAGGGCAAGGTAGGGAAGCGGATAGTTAGGCGTGCCGCCGGTAAAGCCACTGGACGTACCTTGCGGAAGTTGATAAAGTGACTGCCTTAATCATTGCCCAGTCGTTTTACCCACCTAAAATCGCATCCTAGTACGTCAGATATGGTAAAGTAGCCTCTCTGAAGGGGTGTTTTGCCCCCCAACAATTTTGATACCATAATTCACATTGAAGGAGGTATGCTGTGGACAACTTTAAAGTAAGTGTCTCGTTTGATGATGGCAAGTTAAAAGAACTAAGACGCAAAGCAAAAAACTTAAATGGGCAAACAGAAGTCCCGTTGTCGGAATTATTTCCTAATGATTTCATTAGGAAATACACTAACTTTCAAACCCTCCAAGCAATGATTGATACAAGCGGCATCAAAAGCCCGGAGGAAATCGGAAATGAGGAGTTTTGTAAATTCATTTCCCTTCATACTCAATTCAGCAGTTGGGAAGAAATGCTGAGAGCAGCTACCTTCAGTTATACTAACAGTTATACTAAGCGCAAATTGGGTCTCTAGCTCTTTTCTCACAGACATCATTATATCCAATATATCGCTCGGTAATCACGGCCTAGCTGCTCGATAACGTCCTTTGAGATATTAGCAACCTCGACTTCGGTGTTAAGGGGGTCGCTCAAGTCCCAGGTAATCTTGACTATTCGAGTCTGAACGTCAATTCCCAGGTCTTCGTCTATTATCTTGACAATGTTCCCGAGCTGAAGTTCCTCGAAAGTCCACCCTACGGCTTCAAGGTTCGCCATGTCAACTGTGTAAGAGATATTCACCGTAGGCATATAGGGATGTGAGAAAATCTGCTTCTTATGGAGTTGTAAAAAACAGTTCACCCCAAGCTAATTGACTTCAAGAGTTGTAGGGAATGAAATCATATAAAGTTTGCTTGGGATAAATCATGTAGAACAATACCTTAAGCCGCAAGCAAAAATGATACCTTGAAGACAACACATATATTTGACACAGCTAAGTAATGAGAGTTAACATACATACTTGTGCCCTTTGAAATATGAAGCAACAAATCAATGAAATTAACCGAATGGCAGGAAAACCCTCTCTGAATACAAGACCGTATGAGATTAGATGGCATGGCCGAGGTGGTCAGGGGGCCATAACAGCTGCCAAGATAGTGGCACAGGCAGCTTACCTCAAAGGCTACCAGGGGGTAACCTCTGCACCATCATTCGGCGCCGAGAGGAGAGGCGCTCCGATAAGCGCATCAACCAGGATTTCCCCGGAACCAGTCATGGCCATATCACAGGTGGAAAAACCCGATGTGGTAGTAGTCCTGGACTACACCTTGCTGAAATATGAGGAGGTAACCAGCGGACTAAAGAAGGGAGGATGGCTCATAGTGAATTCCTGGCAACATCCAAGAGAGCTTAACATCAAAGGTGATTTCAATATCGCTACCGCCGATGCCACCAGGATATGCCAGGAACTGGGACTGATAGTCGCCGGCCTCACAGTGGTGAATACAGCCATACTGGGGGCATTTATCCGCGCCACCAAAATAGTGGACATGGCAAGGATAGAGAAGGCAGTAAGAGAAAGATTCCCCAGCAACGCTATAGATATTAATCTCGCCGCGATTACAAAGACCTACGAGATAACCAAACTGGAGAAGCAAAGATGATAAACGGCTATAGCACCCGGATTTGCAAGCATATATGCAGTGAATCCTCACCGGGCATTGGCGAAGGAGGAAAGACGGGGGAATGGCGCAATTCACACCCAGTGATAGACCCCCAAAAGTGCATTCCAGCCAGACAAAACAAGCCCACCTGTTTTATATGCTGGCTCTATTGCCCGGATGCTGTCATCAGCAAGACCATCCCCATCCAGATAAATCTGGAATACTGCAAAGGATGCGGAATATGCTCACAGGTATGCCCGGCACAGGCTATAACTATGGTAGCTGAAGAGGAGTTCTGTTCTGAATAAGACAGATTGAGTGACTTTGACAAATAAAAAGATAGATAGGAAAACTGAGATACAGATACTTGATGGCAATCAGGCTGCGGCCCAGGGGGCAAAGCTCAGCCGCGTCCAGGTGATTGCTGCCTACCCAATTACACCCCAGACACCGCTCACTGAAACGCTCTCTGAATTTGTAGAGGGAGGGAACCTCAACGCTGAGTACATTGCCGTCGAGAGTGAGCACAGCGCCCTTACCGTATGTGTTTCAGCTTCTATTGCAGGAGCCAGAACCTTCACTGGCACCAGCTCACATGGTTTAGCTTATATGCATGAGATGCTGCATTGGACCGCTGGAGCACGTCTCCCGGTAGTCCTCGCCTGCGTCAACCGTGCCATTGGGGCACCCTGGAATGTACTCAACGACCAGCAGGACTCTATATCCCAACGGGATACTGGCTGGATACAAATATACGCTCGAAATAACCAGGAGATATTGGATTCGATAATCCAGGCTTATAAGATTGCCGAGACTGTCTACGTACCTGTCATGGTCTGCTACGACGGTTATGTCCTATCTCACACTGAAATGCCGGTGGATGTTCCTTCGCAGGAGGATATAGATAGATTTTTACCCCCTTACAAACCCCACACAATACTGGACCCGGCCAATCCCAAAAATTATAATCTTGTAACCCTGGCAGACCCCAGGGCTAACACTGAGGGCATGCTCTGCCATGGATATATGGAGCTGAGGTATCTCCTGCAAGAGGCTTTGCAAAACTCAAAAGAAACGATAACCAAGGTAGGCCAGGAGTTCGGCGAATTATTTGGAAGAAGCTACGCCAATATGTTCTGGGAAGACAAACTGGATGATGCCGACATAGTTATTGTAGCTATGGGCAGCCTGGCGATGGAAGCAATAGTAGCCGCAGACATACTCAGGAAAGAAGGCCACCAGGTAGGCATCCTCGGCTTGAGAGTTTTCAGACCCTTCCCCGCAGCCGATTTGGCGAAGGCGCTGAAAAAGTCCCGCCTTATCGTGGTTTTCGATAAGAATATCAGCTATGGCTCGGAAGGAGCTACATGCTCAGAAATCAAATCAGCCCTCTACGGAAACCATATGAATGCAGTAATACGAAACTTTATCGTTGGCCTGGGTGGCCGCGATGTTAAAGCCAGGGAGCTGGCAGAGGCAGTGAACAAATCGCTGCTGTCGTTAAAAGAAGGCGTTTTAAATAGCGAATATCCTGAATGGATATGCTACATTTGAGAGGGTTTATGCCTTGAAAACTAATGCAGTCAACCTGACCGAAGCAGAATATCTACTGCCGGGCAACAGGACTTGCCCTGGCTGTGCCTTATCTCTCGCCTATCGTCATATTCTAAAAGCGCTGGAAGGACAGGTTATTGTGACGGTGCCAGCCAGTTGCCTCACCGTACTGCACGGCATGTATCCAATAACTTCTGTAACTATCCCCTGCGTAAATACACCATTTGCCTCCACGGGGGCATCAGCTACCGGCCTGGTTGCCGGGCTGAAAGCACTGGGCAAAAAAGGGTTAACTGTGTTAGCCTGCGCTGGTGATGGAGGCACACACGACATAGGAATCCAGGCATTGAGCGGTGCTGCTGAAAGGCAAAACGATTTCATCTACATCTGCTATGACAATGAAGGCTATATGAATACTGGCAACCAGCGCTCGAGCTCCACGCCCCTGGGCGCTACTTCAGGCACTACGCCTATTCTAGGCAAGCAGCAAAACCCGAAAGATATGACAGCGATAATGGAGGCGCACAGCATCCCCTATGTCGCTACCGCCAACGCTTCCTACCCCCTGGACCTTTACGAAAAGGTCAGGAGAGCAAAGACGATAGAGGGAACCAGGTTCATACACATATTCACACCCTGCCCACCAGGATGGCAGTTCCCCTTCAGTGACACCATAAAAATCGGCGAACTCGCGGTAGAAACCGGACTCGTTGTACTCTACGAGGTTGAAGATGGCAATTTTCACCTCACCTCAGCCAGCGAATCCATCGCCCGGAGGGGTAAGCTAAAGCCAGTGAGGGAATACCTAATGAAGCAGGGAAGGTTCGAGAGCATCACTGAAGAGCAGATTAAAAAAGTGCAGGACTGGGTAAACGCCCGCTGGAAGCGCTGCCTGGACCGAGTAGCCGGCCAAACGTTAAGCCCCTAAAAGAAGAGGTGGAGGCCACAGGAACAGAAGGCTACAATAGACCCAGCCGAGGTAAGAAAGATGGCTCCTCTCGACGATATTCTCCACCAGGTCTCTAAGCCAGCTCGCTACACCGGAGGCGAGTGGAATAGCATCGTTAAAGATTGGGAGGCAATTCCAATTCGAAGTGTTTTAGCCTTCCCCGACATTTACGAAGTCGGTATGTCCAATCTAGCGCTGCCTATACTCTACGAAATACTTAATAATCAGCCCGATGTCCTTGCCGAAAGAGTCTATGCCCCCTGGACGGATATGGAAACGGTCCTGCGCCTCCATAACATCCCCCTGTTTAGCTTAGAAACCAAGCACCCACTGGGCGATTTTGACATCATCGGCTTTTCTTTAGGTTATGAACTTACCTATACCAATGCGTTAAATATGCTCGATTTGGCTCAAATTCCACTATTCAGCCATCAGAGGAACGATTCACACCCCTTGATAATAGCCGGGGGCAGTTGCGCTCTCAACCCGGAACCAGTGGCCGATTTCTTTGATTTATTCGTCATCGGTGAGGGTGAAGAGGCAATATTGAAACTCGTGGAAGTCTTCCGTGCCTACAAAACCAATAAAGGGGAGCTGCTACGGCAGGCTTCAACTATCCCTGGTATCTATGTCCCAAGCTTATATCAAGTCGATTACCACAAAGACGGTACACTTGCTGGTATCGCTCCGAAGGTGCCTGAAGCCAAGCCGACGATTGAACGCCAAATAGTAGCTAAGCTGCCGCAGCCGGTTACCAAACCAGTTGTTCCCTACATCGAAATAGTCCACGACCGTGGAGCTATCGAGATCCAGCGGGGATGCAGCCGGGGATGCCGCTTTTGCCAGGCTGGGATGATTTATCGCCCAGTCCGCGAACGCCCCCAGGAGGAGATAATCAACGCCGCGGCGTCACTTATAGAGAACTGTGGTTATAATGAAATATCCCTAGTTTCCCTCAGCAGTGGAGACTATCATAACTTAAATGAATTAATCGGTCGGCTGTCCCACAAATATTACCACGATAACCTTACCCTGTCCCTACCCAGCCTCCGCCTCGATACATCGTCAGTAGAGTTAATAGAGTCATTACCCTCCCGACGCAAGACCACTCTGACCTTCGCTCCTGAAGCCGGAAGCGAGAGATTGAGGCAAGCCATCAACAAAAGTATGCCCGAAGAGGCGATACTTGAGACCTTCGCCGCCGCTTTCAGCAAAGGCTGGGTGAATCTTAAACTTTATTTCATGATTGGACTACCTACTGAGACCATCGATGACATAAAGGGCATCGTTGACCTGGTAACCAAAATCTGCCAGCTAGGCAGAAAGGTCAGAAACAAACCACCAAGAGTTAGAGTTAGCGTATCGACTTTTATCCCCAAAGCCCACACTCCCTGCCAATGGTTAGCCCAAGACACAGAAGAGCAGCTTTCTCCCAAACATGAACTGCTCAAACAAGGTTTACGCCGGGCTGGAGCTCAGCTCTCCTGGCAAGACCCGAAGACCAGCCAGATTGAGGCAGCCTTATCTCGAGGTGACCGACGCTTAGGAAAGGTTATCCACAAAGCCTGGGAACTGGGCAGCAAATTCGATGCCTGGCATGAGCACTTTAACTATGATAACTGGCTTCATGCCTTCAACGAAAACGGACTTGACCCCGCCTTCTACGCCAGCCGGGAACGACCCTTAAACGAGGTACTACCGTGGCAGCACATCAATATCGGGGTAGCTCCAGCCTTCCTCAAAAAGGAATACCAAAATATAGAGCAGGGGAAAGAGACTCCCGACTGCCGCCACGAACCGTGCAATGCCTGCGGACTCCAGCGCTGGCAGCCTGACTGCCAGCAAAAACTTCAACAAAGCAAAACAGCCTGAAAATTTGACTTCTAATTGAAAAAGCACTAAGCTATATCTTTTGAACCAATGAGTGAGGCAATAAGATGGAGCAATTTGAACTCGAAGTTTCCAAACGGGAAACAACAGGCAAGAAAGTAAGGTTTTTGCGTCGTGAGGGCATTACGCCGGCTAACCTCTACGGACATGGAATCGATTCCACTTCCCTGCAGGCTGATACTAAACACCTAGAGCAGATGCTGACTCAAGCAGGCAAGACCAGCCTCGTCTCCCTTAAGATTAAAGACTCAAAGACGCCAGTACCAGTAAAGGTCTTAGTCCGTGAAGTCCAAAAAAATCCCCTCACTGATGAGCTGCTCCATGTGAACTTCTATCAGGTCAAAATGACCGAAAAAATAACGGCTGCGGTTCCACTATTGTTCGTTGGAGAGGCCCCAGCACTGAAGAATAAGTATACCTCTTTGCTTCACCTCATTGACTCTTTATCCATCGAAGCCCTACCTGATGCCCTGCCACACAGCCTTGAAGTAGACCTATCGAGCCTCGAAGAGACCAACCAGGCAATCTACATCAAAGACATTCACCTCAGCGACGGAGTAACCTTCCTTGGCGACCCGGAACAGATGGTAGTCAAGGTAGCTGAGACCCGTCGAGCGGTTGAGGCTGAGGTGGCTGCCGAGGTAGCTGAAGCTGAGGTTAAGGAGGAGGTTGCGGCTGAAGCTAAGGTTAAGGAGGAGGTTGCGGCTGAAGAAGAAGCAAGGCCAGAAGCTGAGGGCTAACCTAGCTCCGAGGAGTAGTGCCAGAGGTCTAGTCATCAAGAACCTCCCTAGCTATGGGCTAAGACAAAGTCTTTCAGTTCTTGAAGGTATTGCTCCATGCCTCCTAAGAAAATAGTGTTGTGGTCAACCCCCGGAATTATGAGCAAGCGTTTGTCTTCTGCCGCCACATTATTATAAAGATTTTTAGCTTCCGCAAGGGGAACAATCTGGTCATGCTCACCATGCATGATTAAAGTGGGAATAGAAATCTTCCGAATAAGCTGAAGGCCTGTAGGCGTCTCCGCCCCGGTAAAGCCAACAGCTTTAGCTGGAAAGCCTAAATTTTCAAATAGGCTAAATATGTTAGCAAAGCCGCTTTCCACAATCAGCCCACTGAGTTGACTTTGGTAATGGTAGACCAGCTCAATAGCAGATAGGCTCCCCAGGGAGCGCCCCATGATAAAAAGGTTCCCTGAAAAACCTTTTTCTTTGAGCACCTGCTTAAAACCCTCAAATATTAGATGAGCATCTTTTATCATGCTAGTAAGTGTGGGCTGGCCTCCGCTCATGCCATAGCCTCGGTAATCAGCTACAAAGAGATTAAGCCCAATCTGATTGTAGATAGACCCGATGCCATCATAATCGCTGGCTATCTCACCATTGCCATGAAAGAACAAGATATTGGGGTACTTCTCACTGCCAAAATAAAAGCGACAGGAAATGGAAACGGCCTCGTCAACAGAAATAGAGCAGGCTGCAGCATTAGCTACTCCCGGTTTCTCAGAGAAGTCCCGGCGTGGGTAAAAGATGAACTGCAAAATGTCTGGTCTGTCCAGAGCTGAAAGCTCATCCCACGGCTGAACCATTTCCCCTCCTATAGCTTTATTATCTCTCCCTTGACACCTTCCTTGATTGTCAGGACGCCAAAGGACCTCCTCCCCAGGCCTGGGTTAAAGAAGAGGACATCTCCAATTTGTTCGCTCTTCGCCTCGTGGCTGTGTCCATATATAATAACATCCACCTCGCCGAAGAGCTCTCTTACCCTATGCTCTATTCCCCAGAGACCACCTGAGCCATGGGTAATCCCTATCTTTTTGCCTCCAACCACAATCAGCTCTTTCTCTGGAAGCAGGCTTCTAAGCTCAGGTGAATCCATGTTACCCCGAACCGCTTTTACTTCACCACACTGCCTCAGCCCCTCAAGTACCTCCAGTGTAACAATATCGCCGGCATGGACTATCAAATCTACGCTGGAAAGAGCCTGTAATAGCCGCGGAGATATTTCTCCAAATAAACGCGCATGCGTGTCAGAAAGCACACCTATTTTCATGAAGATGGCTCTTTAAAATTACGTAATTATCCCCGTAAGGCAACTGCATACTCTTCGTCGGTTAACTTACGAATTTTCAGCGGACCTATCTTACAACTACGCCCCGCTTGATCTATAGTAAACTCTCGACTTGACTCGAAAGGCCGTTCATACACATCTCTGTAATAAGCAACTAGGACACCCCAACCGTTCCTTTGCTCAATGGACAACTGCTCCTTGTCTGCTTCATCGTTAACCGCAAGGGTTCCAAAATCCCACTGCCGACGTTCCTGTGGGCGTTCTAATAAATGAGCATACGTTAATCGCTGGCCCAAGGCCAATGTTCCGTAGTCTGCACAGCTGTCCTTCAGGTATCTTCCCACCCCCAATGTCTAGCCCTTTTTTAATCATTTCAGTGCTACTCTCTTTTTGCTCTTTTATATCTACTATAGGAAACGCACCACCGTATCTCTGCTGCATCATCTCCTCAGCCATCTTCTTGCTAGCTTCGGCTTGTTCATGTGCAGAGGTAGCATACGTCACGGTAACGGCAACAAGGGCAACTGTGGCCAACAGCCCAAATTTAGCAATGCCTTCTTCATCAATAGGAATTAAAGCTAAAAGAGCAACGATCAAGACCAAAGCAACAATGTATACCAACCAGCGGCAAAGTCTCTTCATTGCATACCTCCCAAAACTGACATCGTGCCTTTCTCTAAATCGAAATGGGAATCCTAAAGGTTTTCCAGAAATTCCTCGATAGCCTGATTTACTTCCTCGGGTTTTTCCATAAATGCAAGGTGAGTGCCACCCTCAATGATAACCAGTCGGGCACCGTTGATTTTGGTAGCTAAATACTGAGAATACTTAACCGGTGTCATCTCATCCTCACTGCCACAAATAACCAGGGTGGGAGTTTTAATCTGATAAATTTTGTCCATGATGTCAAACTTATCACAGCACCGAAAATCATTTAGTTGTACGCCAGCACCTACCTCAATCACTTTCTCAATCACCACCTTCCTGAAATCAGGCGCTACCCGGCTGTAGAGGGGCTCGATAAAATCCTTGAACCAATCAGGGGAATGGCTGCTCCCCCCATCCAGCAATCTAAGAAATTCAGGACTTACCCTCAATCTGGCTCCAGTGCCAATAAGAACAAGACCTTTAACACCTTCAGGGTAGCTTAAGGCATATGTTTGAGCGACAGCACCACCCATAGAATGCCCGACTAAAATCAGTTCAGAATAACCCCGGGCAAGAATATACTGGTGAAGCCAATTGGTATAATCGTCAACGCTGGCACAAGGCTTGCCTTCGGGATGACCAGGAAGACTAACAGCCTCAGAATCAGGGAAATGTTCAGTTTGATATCGCCAGGCGAAGCCAGTATTGCCAGCACCAGGGATAAAGATAAGTTTCATTTAAAAGTCACCCTCCTGTCTTTCTTCTCTGCCGAAGGCTCATCCCAAAATTGCTAGAACACCCTGGCGAATCATCTTTATGGCAATGGCTGCCAGAAAGAGGCTGACTATCTTGGATGTTGCCCTGACTCCTCCTTGTCCCAAAAAGGCCACTACACGGTTGGCCTGAGCAAAAAGCAGCCAGGCAATCGCCAGATTAATGATGAAAGAAACTATCACGATGACAATGGAGTACAGGTCAGTGAGTATCAGCAGAGTAGTGAGCACCGCTGGCCCGACTACAAGAGGAGTGCCCAAGGGGACAACGCCTACCATATCAGCCCCAACCGAAGCCTCAGCCTCCATCATCTTGCCAGTGATTAAATCCTTGGCAGCTAAAAGGAAGAGGATAAGCCCACCGGCAACCAGAAAGTCAGCTACCTCGATGCCCAAGAAGAGAAAAATTCCCTTGCCGATGGCAACAAAACCTAAGCCTAATCCTAAAGCAGTAAGCATAGCCAAGCGTATTACGCGCCTACGCTCGTTAGCCTTCATATCCTGTGTCAGGGGAAGCAATATAGGCAAAACACCAATGGCATCCATGGCTACAAACAGAGGAACAAAAGTCAAGCCGAATTCCTGTAAAATCTGGAGTACCTTTTCCATGGCTATCAAATAGGAGAGGCGCCCTTATTCAACCGCGGCCTTATCGTCTCCCCTATCCTCCCCCTCTTGGATACAAGCTACAGAAACTACCCTGTCATCCTGGCCAAGCTTGTTTAGATGCACCCCCTGGGTAGCTCTACCCAGAAGCGAAACCTCTTCATCAACGGATATACGGATGACAATGCCCCTAGCCGAAATGATGATAATATGCTGACCTTGAGGAACAAGATTGGCTGTGATAACTCTGCCCGTTTTCTCATTAATCTTATGCCCAACAACCCCCTTGCCACCTCGGGCCTGAAGAGGATAGGTGCTTACACGGCTGCGCTTACCATAGCCGTTCTCCGTAACCGTAAGCAGATGAGCATTGGGGAATACAGTACTCATACCAACCATTCGGTCACCTGAGCTAAGTCTAATGCCGCGCACCCCGCCGCTAGTCCGAGAGGCAGTCCGCAAATCCCTTACACCAAACTTGATAGCCTGTCCGCTCTGGGTTATCAGAATGAGCTTATCTGTTTCAGCGACCACGCTGGCTCCAACCAACTCCTCCTCACCTTGAAGTTTCATGGCAATGAGCCCGTTGCTTCGGACTGAAGCAAACTTGTCAAGGCTGGTCTTCTTCACTATCCCCCTGGAAGTAGCCATAACCATAAACAAGCCAGGAGCAGAATCTTTCGCCACCACCAAAGCAGTTACCTGCTCCTTTGGGTCAATAGGCAACAGATTCGCTATGGCCGTTCCTTTCGTCGTTCGGGATAAATCCTGAGGGATATCATAGCACCTAAGTCGGTAAACTTTACCTCGATTGGTAAATAGCAGCAAGCTATCATGAGTATCAGCTATCACAAGGTGCCTCACCATATCAGCTTCCCGCGTCACCATCCCCATGATACCTCGCCCCCCTCGATGCTGCTTCTGATAAGTCGTCGCTGGTATTCTCTTTATATACCCCTGTTCACTCAGTGTAACCGCCACATCCTGATGGGCTATAAGGTCCTCCTCCTGAAATTCTTCAGCCTCCTGCCGCTGAATCAAAGTGCGCCGGCGATCACCATGCTTGGACTTAATCTCCCTGACATCCTGTTGAATTAGAAAGAGTATCTTCTTCGGATTTGCCAGAAGGTCTTCAAGATAGGCGATGGTTTTAACCACCTCACTATATTCATCGGTTATTTTCTTTTGCTCCAGCCGCGCCAAACGGCGTAGCTGCATATCCAGAATCGCCTGCGCCTGAATTTGAGACAGGCTAAAATTCTTCATCAAATCGGTTCGAGCTGAGTCCGCGGTCTCCGCCTTTCGAATAGTCGCAATAACCTGCTCCAGATGGTCAAGAGCAACTCTGAAGCCTTCCAGAATATGGGCTCTGTCCTTCGCCTTCTGAAGTTCAAACTGGCAGCGGCGAGTGATAACTTCCCGCCGAAAATCTACATAGCAAGTCAGGGCTTCCTTAAGATTAATAACTTGAGGCTGCCCATCAACCAAAGCCAACATGTTAATGAAGAAAGACGACTGCATTGGTGTATACTTGTAGAGATTGTTGAGCACCTTGGTAGGTTGCGCATCCTTTCTAAGCCCTATGACTACCCTCATGCCATGACGGTCTGATTCATCACGAACCTCACTTATCCCCTCAACTTTCCTCTCCTTGACCAGCTCAGCTATCCTCTCCACCAAAGCAGCTTTATTGGTCTGATAAGGAAGTTCAGTAACGATTAACCGCCCACGCCCACTTTTCAGACTTTCGTCAGTGACCTTAGCCCGAACCACAACCTTACCTTGTCCACTGGCATAAGCATTCTTAATACCTTCGCGACCCAAAATTATGCCCGCAGTGGGGAAATCCGGACCTTTCACAAATCGCATTAAGTCATCTACATCAGCCTCAGGATTATCAATAAGGTAATTAACAGCGTCACATACCTCGCTGAGGTTGTGAGGAGGAATATTGGTAGCCATACCCACAGCAATGCCTGACGAGCCATTCACCAGTAGATTAGGCACCCTGGCTGGCAAAACCGACGGCTCCTTCAAGCTATCATCAAAATTAGGCACAAAGTCAACCGTGTCCTTATCGATATCAACCAGCATCTCCTCGGCAATTTTTGTCAGGCGCGCCTCGGTATAACGCATGGCCGCTGGGGGGTCATTATCCATACTGCCGAAATTACCCTGCCCATCAACGAGTGTATACCTCATAGAAAAATCTTGTGCCATTCTTACCATAGCTTCGTAGACCGAGGTATCCCCATGAGGATGATACTTACCAAGAACCTCACCAACTATGCGAGCACTCTTCTTATGAGAAGTGGAGTGCCGGAGACCCAGTTCATTCATAGCATAGAGGATACGCCTGTGCACCGGTTTTAGACCATCACGCACATCAGGCAAGGCCCGAGAGACTATAACACTCATAGCATAGTCAAGGTAGGAGCTTTTCATCTCCTCTTCGATGATAACTGGCTTAATTACTCCAACTTCCATTTCATCAATCCTCTTCCATTAATTCTTCTTCCATTGATTCTTCGGCAGGGGTGACTCCCTCAAATATAGAAAAACCTTCAGGTAATAGCTCTCCCTCTTCCAACTCGGGATACTCGACCTCCTCCAAAGCTTCCTCTTCCACAGCCCCCTGTCTGAGAAGGGTATCTTTGACATGAGGGTAAAAGCCCTCAACAGCTTTAACTGGAAAGGAAGGCCGCCCAATTTGACTTGGGTGCTGAAACATCTCGCGGATGACGACCTTTGCCCTATCATTATCAAGGCTGACGATAGCCGCGGCATACTCATTGCCACCTTCCATCAACTTAGCCAAACGAAAACCATGCTGGGGTTCAACCTGCCCCAAATAGCCCCCTTGCGCATCTTCCACAATGAGCTGTTGTCCCCTTACCTTCAAATAAACCCGGTTACCAGAAGCTACCTTGGCTAATACCTCTTGAGGAGCCAGGTCTTGGAGATTCACCACCCCGGCTTTACCCATTTCACCAATAAAAAGATTCGGGGCAATATCATGGCGTTCTTCCTTCACTGGCATCTTCTGGAACTCCGGCAATAGAGACAGCCGGTGAAGGTTTTTCTGAGCGATAACATTATCAGGATCAAGTTCTAAAGCTCGGCCATAGGCTTCCTTAGCTCGGGCAAACTCACCTAATTCCATATAAGCCCTGCCTAACCGATTACAGGCATCAATATCAGTAGGGAAGCTTTCAATTATGCTCTGATTAACAGCTACCGCCTCCTGCCACCGATTTTGCATAGCCAGAACAATGGCCTCCTGGCTCGCCCTCCGTCTCAGTCGGGCCTTATCTTCTTCACGGTCAGGCACTCTTAACCCTCCACTGCTGTCTCAGTAACCAATTTCTGCCAAACCCAGATTAATAATGAGCGTTAGAAAAGGCAACCCTATCATTTAACATCAAAGGAGGCACTCATAGCCTCTTCCGCCAATCAGCTAATTTTATAGCAGATACGGCGACAAAACAAGTGCTCAATATCAAGTATTTCATGACAAGCCAATAATCACTTTGACAAAACTGGCTAACTATGTTAGCCTATTGCGTTAGCAAATACAAGCAGACGGAAAAAGGAGAACTTGTGCGAGACAAGGTAGAAGAAGTCCTGAACCAAATCCGACCCAGCCTCCGTGCTGACGGTGGAGACGTAGAACTGGTCGATGTCCAAGATGGCATAGTCAGCGTAAAGCTTACCGGTGCCTGCGCAGGTTGTCCCATGTCAACCATCACTCTAAAAAACGGCATCGAGCGTTTATTAAAAGAGGAAATACCCGGCATCAAAGAAGTAGCCGCCGTATAACATCAAAGTTCAGCTTGCTCCAAGCCAAGAGCCTTATGTAATGCCTTGGCAGCTAACCCACTTTCTCAAGCTCAAAAGCCTTATGTAGTGCTTTGGCAGCGTCCTTTGCTCTATCCGCAGCGATAATACAAGTTATCCTTATCTCAGAGGTAGTAATCAACTGGATATTAATGCCCTGCTCATAAAGAGCACGGAACATCGTAGCCGCATAGCCGGGAGTGTTTTGCATTCCGGTGCCAATAACACTAAGCTTGGCTAAAGTTGAATCACTGACACACTCCCTAGCCCCGATTGACTCTGCTATCGGTTTTACCAGCGACATCGCCTTGTCTAAATCACCCCGAGCCACGGTGAAGGTCAAGTCAGTAATATTACTGACACTAGCATTTTGAACGATAGTATCTACGCTTATATTTGCCTTAGCTAAAGGCTCGAAGATAGCCGAGGCTATACCTGGTTGGTCAGGAACACCAACCACGGTAATCTTAGCCACATCAAGGTCATGGGCAATACCTCTCACTTTGTTTCTTGCTTCCATCGAAACTCCTCCATGAATAATAGTACCAGGTTTATTGCTGAAACTGGAAGCTACCAGTATCGGCATGTTGTAAAGCTCACCTATCTCCACCGCCCGTGGATGTATCACTTTGGCGCCGTAGGTTGCCAGTTCCAGCATCTCCTCATAGCCAATTTCCTTCAATCTGCTAGCCTCAGGCACCAAGTGAGGGTCAGCAGTATACACCCCGTCCACATCTGTATAGAGTTGGCACATCTGCGCCTTAAGGCTGGCAGCCAATGCTACGGCAGTAGTATCCGAGCCACCCCGACCCAGGGTGGTGATGTCCATATCCCCAGTTATCCCCTGAAACCCAGCTACAATGACAATATTGCCTTTCTCCAGCTCCTGAGCAATACGCTTAGGCTCTATCCGAAGAATGCGAGCTCGGCTGTGGCTGGCATCGGTCTCAATGCCCGCTTGAGCACCACTCAAGCTCACCGCCTTATAGCCCAGGCTATGTAGAGCCATAGCCAGCAAAGTGCTGGAAACTATCTCGCCGGTGGACAACAATACATCGAGCTCCCGCTCCTGTGGCTGAGGGTTAATCTGCCTGGCCAGCCGAATCAACTCATCCGTGGTATCACCCATAGCCGAGACAGCTACAACCACCTCATTCCCCTCTTCCCTGGTTTTAACTATGCGCCGAGCCACATTCCTAATCTTCTCAGCATCAGCCACCGAACTGCCGCCATATTTCTGAACTATAAGCGCCATATCTCCTCTCTGCCTATTCTAAACTATCTACAAGGTATCTTCCACTCACCTACACTCGCGTCAGCCTGGCCATAATACTATACCCTTTATCAATAAAAACGCCTGCGCTTTTAGCCTCCGCCTCGGTGAATCCCTTTGCCCCGTTAGACACAATCCCGGCCCCCCAGAGCACAAACGGGACCGGCTCATTACTATGTGTCCGAATCTCTATCGGTGTTGGGTGGTCAGGCATTATCAACACTCGAAGTGCGTCCGAGCTCCAGGAGCGTATCCGGCTGACAACCTCCCCGTCTACCCTCCGAATAGCCTCTACTTTATCATCAATGGAGCCAGCGTGAGCTGCTTCATCCGGCGCTTCGATATGGATAACTACCAAATCATGCTTATCAAGTGCTTTCAAAGCTCCGGTTGCCTGGGCAGTGCAATCGTTGTCCAGGCCATCAGTCACACCGGGAATATCCAGTACCTCCATCCCTGCCATTTGGGCCAATCCACGTAGAAGGTCAACCCCGGATGTCATAGCAGCATCGAGACCATATACCTGTTTAAAAGGCGGCATCTCAGGTATCCTCCCGCTGCCCCAGAAGAGCCAAATCATCGTCGCCGGGATATCACCGCGAGCCTGCCGCTCTATATTCACGGGATGCTCCCTGAGCACAGCTTCAGAGCTCGCCATAAGGTCCCGCAGCAGGTCACTTCCCTGACCCTGCGGGAGAAATTCAGCGATAGACTTATCTGGGATATCATGCGGTGGGGTGCAGGTAGCCATAAGGGTATCCTGCCGCCCTTTTATCTTGCATATATGCCGGTAGCTGACGCCGGGGTAAAAGTGCAGCTCGTCGCTGCCAAGCCTTTCGTTTAGAGCAGCAATAAGAGCCCGAGCTTCATCAGTGCCGATGTGGTCGGTGCAATAGCTCCGCATCTTACCATCACGAACAGCCACCAAATTGCACCGAAAAACGACCTCATCGTCGGCAACAGGAATGCCCATACTCCTGGCTTCAATGGCGCTTCTCCCCCGGTAATAGACCTTGGGGTCATAGCCAAGCACCGACATGCAGGCACAGGCGCTGCTGGGCTCCATCCCTGCAGGCACAGTACGAACCAGCCCTACAACACCTTCCTGCACCATAGCATCCAGATTTGGAGTATGAGCAAGCTCCAGGCAGGTTTTATTGCCACGCTGGGGCAGTGCCCAACCGGCAGCACCATCGACTATAAGAACACAATACTTCATTCCGGCCACTACTTCCTCAGAAATCCCCCCTCACTCTAACTCTCTCCCTCCAGGGGAGAGAGAACCACTTTCCTCGCCCTCGACGGGAGAGGATTAAGGCGAGGGTGAAAAAGTAAACACCCCCCTAGTTTACAATTCTTGCCTCAGAAGTTAAAGCCGCCTATAATAAGTGATGGCGGGGCGTAGCGCAGTCTGGTAGCGCGCAGCGTTCGGGACGCTGAGGTCGGAGGTTCGAGTCCTCTCGCCCCGACCACTTCATTTCACCCTCTGTTTGGCCTCCTCCCACAGGGCGTTTTGCTCATCCAGAGACAGGCTACCGATATCGACGCCTCGCTGGCGGCAAACCTCCTCCATATAGGAAAAACGCTGATAGAAGCGCTGGTTAGCCGAGCGGAGCGCCATCTCCGAGTCTATATTCAGCCGGCGGGCGATGTTAACCAGGGTGAAGAGCAAATCGCCAAACTCCTTTGCTCTTTCCTGCTGGTCAGGGGCTTGCTTAAGCTCGGCTACCTCCTCAGCCAGCTTGTCAATGATATCTTCCACCTTCTCCCAGTCGAAGCCAACTCCAGCCACCCGCCGCTGAATCGACTGGCTATAGGCTAAAGCTGGCATCTGGTCAGGCACGCCGGATAAGAGCGATTCGTCTTCGTGCCGTTCCTCCTGCTTCAGGGCCTCCCAGTTTAGCTCTACCTCGGCAGCATCCCTCACCTTATGACTACCAAAGACATGAGGATGGCGGTGAATCAGCTTGTTGCTGATAGCCCGGACTACATCCTCGATGTCGAACTGACCGTCCTCAGCGGCAATCTGGGCATGGAGCATAATCTGAAGCAGAAGGTCGCCCAGCTCCTCGCAGAGCTCCGGCGGAGTCCCCTCGTCCAGAGCCTGCAAGACCTCGTAGCACTCCTCAACCAAGTATGGTTTCAGCGAGGTATGTGTTTGTTTCCTGTCCCAGGGACAGCCGTCTGGAGCCCGCAGCCTGGCAATAATCTCTCTCAATGTATCAAAGCTGCCCAAATCCTTTTCCTCAAACATTTAACCAAATTATAAGCTCGATATTCACGGTTGGCAATCCCTGCTACAATAGATTCTTCGCCAATAGGACTCAGAATGACAGACAGGGAGCTCTTAAAAACCTCTCAAATAATAAGCCCCCTGAAGGGCTTCTTTTGTCATCTCAGGGGGCTTGCCTATCAAGATAAACAGAGATTGTCCTTATCTTCGCATGCCCATGAACATCAGGACAAAGTAAAAGAGCTGAGCTACCGCCTGGAGTGTAGCGGCTACATAGGTCATGGCAGCAGCCGAGAGAACAGCGCTGGCACCGTTGTACTCCTGAACGGAGACCATGCCGGTGCTGCGTAGCATTTGCCTGGCACGGTTGCTGGCATTGAACTCTACAGGCAAGGTAATCAGGCTGAAAAGCACAGCCAGGGAAAAAAGGAAAATGCCTGCCAGAACGGCCATAGAACCAAACTCGCTGCCACTAAACATATAAATAAGGAAGCCCAAGATTACAAAGATAAAGCCGAGACTACTGCCCACGCTGGCCGCTGGCACCAAGGAAGTGCGAAACCTCAGAAAGGCATAGCCAACCTTGTCCTGAACCGCATGCCCTACCTCATGAGCCACGATTCCTAAAGCAGCTACAGACGGAGTGTTAGCTACCGCCGGAGAGAGCCGCAACACTTTTTTACCGGGGTCGTAGTGGTCGCCCAGCCTGCCCTTAACCCCCTCAATCTTGATGTTACTCAAGCCGTTGGCTCGAAGCAAAGCCCGGGCTGCTTCAAGTCCGGTGATGTGCTGCGAATTAGCCACCTTAGAATACTTTTTAAAGGCTGAACTTACCTTCATCTGGGCATAAATCATGAAGATAAAGGGGGGCATCATGATAAGAAACCATACCGGGTCAAAGAAAAACATCCTCTATACCTTCCTTACATAAATTACTCGGAAAAGCATATTCTAGCTAAAATGACAGATAGAGTCAAAGCAAAAGGCTGCCGACAAAATCATGCTGCCCTCGTACAAACTCCTCCGCTGGCATTTCTCGCTTCCCCTCCAATTGAACCCTGAGCAGCCCTAAAACCCCATCCCCGGTTTCAACGCCTACAGCCGCCGGTGCTGGCTGGGGCAACGCTATCACTTTACCAGCTTCACCAGATTTTCCCTCATCTACCGGTATAACTGCACCCAGCTTCAACCGCTTACCCCGCCACCATGTGTAGCACCCCGGCCACGGGGCAAAAGCCCGGACTCGCCGCCACAGTTCTAAGGCAGAAAGCTGCCAGTCTATCTCACCATCCTCTTTAGCTATGGCTTTGGTATAACTGACCTGACTTTCCTCCTGAGGTCGCGGTTTGATTTCTCCTTTAAACCACAAAGGCAATGTCTCCATCAATAATTGAGCGCCAGCCTGAGCCAAACTAACAGTAAGCGAGCCAGTCGTATCATCAGCAGATATGGGCATCTCCCTTTGACTAAGAATGGGGCCAGTATCCATGCCCTCATCCAGCAACATAATAGTTACACCGGTAACCTCGTCTCCTTGCAGAATGGCCGTGGCTATTGGTGACGAGCCCCGATGCCGGGGGAGGAGAGAAGGATGGACGTTAAGGCAGCCAAATTTGGGTAAAGCCAACACCTCCGGTGGGAGAATGCGCCCGAAGGCTGCCACCACGATAAGCTCAGGAGCAAAACTGGCTAATCGGTCAACTGCGCCAGAAACTTTCAAGCTATCTGGCTGAACTACCTGGAGTCCCTGAGATATTGCCAGCTGCTTTATCGGAGACAAGGCTGCCTGCTGCCCTCGCCCAGCCCCTTTATCAGGTTGAGTATATACAGCGGCTATCTGGTAAGAGCTACGAATTAAAGCCTCCAGGCTGGGGACAGCAAACTGCGGAGTACCCATAAAAACAATTCGCATCGCCACTCCAATAAATTTTAACAAATTTCCCGCTTATGTCAAAACCCCCTTGACACCCACGAGAACCGCTGTGTTAATCTTTAAGAAGGTCTTCCGGGGGGCACCAGGGTGGAGCTTCTTTCAGTTAAGTTTCCCCTACTACTTGTGTAACAAGCAGGGGATTGTAACATCTTTAGAAGGCTTGTGTCTTCTTTACCGGGGTTGCAAAACTAACTTTTTGGGGAAAGGAATAAATTGAGGTTAGCACAAGAAATCTGGGAAGCAGCCCTGGGAGAACTTCAGCTTCAGGTCAATAAGCCAAATTATGATACCTGGCTTAAGGATACCACGGGTATAAGTTATCAAGACGACCTTTTTGTGGTCGGTGCTCCTAATGCCTTCATCGCTGAGTGGTTAAGAAACCGCCTACATTCCTTAATTAAAAGGACCTTGACCAGCATCACTGGCAAGAATGTTGATGTCAACTTTGCAATCCGGACTGCTGACCAGACTGATACCCACCTAGTCCCTGCCTGGCAAGCTGATGGGGGAACAAGCTCAAAGTTAAAGGAATCAACCAAACCGCCTAAGCTAAACCCAAAATATACCTTCGATACCTTCACCACCGGGGAATCGAACCGCCTGGCCTACGCGGCAGCTTTAGAGGTTGCTGAAGAGCCAGGGCATAGCTACAACCCGCTCTTTATCTACGGTGATACCGGCGTAGGTAAAACGCACCTGCTGCATGCCATCGGGCATGTGACCAAAGCTAATGGGCTCCAGACGCTTTACCTAAGCGCTGAGCAGTTCACTAATGAGTTCATAATTGCCATTAAAAATGACAAAGGCGAGGACTTCCACCGCAAATTCAGGAATGCCGACGTTTTATTACTTGACGACATCCAATTCCTGAGCGGCAAAACACAAACTCAGGAATGCCTCTTCCATACTTTTAACGATTTGTATGACAATAACTGTCAAATTGTGGTCTCAAGCGACCAACCGCCAAAAGCTATACCTTCGTTCACGAAAAAGCTGAAGTCTCGCCTTGAATGGGGGCTTGTCGCCAATATACAGCCCCCAGATTTAGAGGTATGCCTAACTATCCTGAATACTAAGGCGAAGCAGCTGAAGATACCCATTTCACCAGAAGTATTGCAGTTTTTAGCAACGCAGTTCCAGCACAACGTCCGTGAGTTAGAAGGCGCCTTAAACAGAGTAATCACCTACGCAAGACTAAGCAGCGCGAAGTTAGACATACACCTAGCCACACAGGCACTGGCAGATATAGTGGCAAAGGACGACCAGCAAGAAGCTATCCTTACACCAACGCTAATAATAGACACCGTAGCTAACCATTACGCCGTAACCTCTGAAGCATTAATAGGCAAACGGAGAGATAAGAAAACTGCTTTAGCTCGCCAGGTTACCATGTATTTGCTGCGTGAGCAAAACCATTGCGGCTTGGCTGAAATCGGCAAAATACTGGGCAGCAGAGACCATACAACTATACTCCATGGACATCAAAAGATAGCTACTGAAATAAATATCAACCCCGAGCTCAGTGAGTCAATCGAAGAAATCCGCCGACAGCTACTAAGAGGCAGAAGAAAAACTTCAACTTTCCTTAACACTTGTGGAAGAGCAGCATGAAATTGTGGATAATTCCACTGCTTTATCAACAACTTCTCTAGATTAAGATACCAACCTTATTCTATCTACAGCGCTAGCTCCATCCACATAAGAACTCACCTTAGTATTGTTAATATTAAATAACCTTCTTATAATAGTACACTATAGATATATAACTAAACGGAGTATGATAAGTGGATAAGGTTGAAATCATAGCCGGGAGTGGGAACGGAGGTGATGGAGTAGTTAGCTTCCGGCGGGAGAAGTTTGTCCCGTTTGGAGGTCCTGATGGTGGAGATGGTGGTGTTGGGGGCAATATATATATTGCTGCTGACAGGAGTGTTACTACTCTAAGGCAGTTCAGGCGTAAGAAGCGTTTTAAGGCTGCGTCTGGGAGGAGTGGAGGTAAACAAAAGAGGCATGGTGCAAAAGGTGACGACCTTCTAATTGTAGTGCCTTTAGGTACTATGATATTTCTTAAGGAAGAGGAACAAGAGGTGCTACTGGCTGATTTAAGTCAACAGGGTCAGAAAGTTTTGGTGGCTAAGGGGGGCACTGGTGGGTTAGGTAACGTCCGTTTCGCTACAGCAAGGAACCAGGCTCCTAGAGTAGCAACTAAGGGTGAGCCGGGGGAGGAACTCTGTCTTATCCTTGACCTTAAACTTATTGCCGATGTTGGTATTATTGGATACCCTAATGTTGGCAAGTCCACCTTGTTAGCAGCCGTGTCTAAAGCTAAGCCGAAGATAGCTGATTATCCTTTTACCACCCGTGAGCCGGCCCTGGGTGTGGTTGAGATGGGGATGAAGACGTTTGTTGTAGCGGAAATCCCCGGGCTTATAGATGATGCTCACCTTGGCAGAGGGCTGGGGCATGATTTTTTGAGGCATGCTGAAAGAACCAAAGTCTTGCTTCATCTGTTGGATGGTAGTTCCCCAACTCTTATCGATGATATGAACAATCTGAACAGAGAGTTAACTTTATTTAAGCCGTCGTTGGCTCGGAAGCCCCAGCTTGTGGCGGTGAACAAAATAGACTTGCCTCAGGTTCAATCTCGGCTGCCGGATATGAAGCAGCTGTTTAGTTCTCTTGGAGTGGTGGTTTTCTTCGTGTCGGCGGTTACTAAACGGGGTGTGCCTGAGCTCCTGTCTGCAGTAGTTGAGGTGATGGACAGAGCTAGCAGGGAGCAGGCTGAATTAGAGATGCCGGTAGTCGTTTTTCGACCTAAGCCCAGAATTAAGCGACGTTGAAATGGATATAGGTATATTAGGTGGCACTTTTGACCCTGTTCATGTGGGGCATCTCAGAATAGCTGAGGGAGCTAGAGTGAGGCTTGAGCTTAGCCGGGTTCTCTTTGTTCCTGCTGGGCAGCCACGGCTTAAAGCAGACGAAGCTATTGCCTCGCCAATCCACCGTGTGGAGATGGTAAGGCGGGCTATCGCAGGCAGCCCTTATTTTGAGCTTTCGACTGTTGAGGTTGACTGCCCCGGGCCTTCTTATACAGTAGATACTATAGCTATTTTGCAGCAACAACTAGGTGCCGAAGCGAGTTTTTTCTTCTTATTAGGCTGGGATAGTCTGGCTGAGCTTCCCCGGTGGAAGGAGCCAGGCAGTCTGGTGCAGATGTGCCGGCTAGTAGCTGTTCCCAGACCGGACTTTAGCCCACCAAACTTAGAGGCTTTAGAATCATCTATTCCCGGGGTAACTCAGAGTGTGGTATTGCTCGATATGCCACTGGTTGATGTCAGCTCTTCAGACATTCGAAAGCGAGTGGCTAAAGGGCTGTCTATTCAGGGTCTAGTGCCTGGTGATGTGGAGGAGTATATAAAAGAGCAGCAATTATACCGGCAAGGAGAATGACATAGAAGCGGTGGGGTAACTCCTTGTTCTACACCGGCTAGAGGTCGAGGGGAAAGTCAGTCAGGACATTCCTTGAACTCTAAATGACGTGTGGCAGGTTAAATATCAAGGTTCCTCACGCTTCTGGCGTGGGCCTGGATAAAGGATTTTCGTGGTGGGACTTCACTGCCCATCAGTATGTGGAATATCCGGTCAGCTGCCATAGCATCATCAATTTCCACCTTGAGCAGAGTTCGCGAGGCTGGATTCATAGTAGTTTGCCATAGCTGTTCTGGGCTCATTTCCCCCAGCCCTTTATAGCGCTGGAGTTGCAATTTATTACCTTTCAATTCCTTAAGTTTGGCTTCGTTTTCCTTTTCCGTGTAGGTCCAGAATTGCTGCTTGCCTGCTTGTATGCGGTAAAGAGGTGGCTGGGCAATAAACAGGTGACCTTGAATGATTAGCTCCATCATATTGCGGTAAAAGAAGGTGAGAAGAAGTGTCCGAATATGGGAGCCGTCGACATCAGCATCAGTCATTATGATTATCCGGTGGTAGCGCAGTTTGGAAAGGTCTGGCTGCTCACCGATGCCGGCTCCTAGTGCGGTGATAATGGCCCGAATCTCTTCGTGGCCCAAAACCTTGTCTTTGGGAGCCTTTTCTACATTAAGGATCTTACCTCGCAATGGTAAGATAGCTTGGAAGCGGCGGTCTCGACCCTGCTTAGCTGAGCCCCCGGCCGAATCACCTTCAACCAGATAGAGCTCACACTCACGGGGGTCGCTTTCTGAGCAGCTAGCTAGCTTCCCAGGGAGTGTGCCCGCTTCGAGGCCGCTTTTTTTGAAAATAAGGTCACGCGCCTTCCGGGCTGCCTCTCTAGCTTTGGCCGCAATTAGGCACTTGTCTATGATTGCCCTGGCTTCATCAGGATGCTGCTCAAGATGCAGGGATAAGCCATCGGCTACTATGGCTTCAACCTGGCTTTTTACTTCAGGATTGCCTAATTTGGCTTTGGTTTGCCCCTCAAACTGGGGCTCAGCAAGTTTGACACTGATTACAGACGTTAACCCGTCCCGGACATCATCGCCTGTCAAATTAGGCTCAGTATCTTTTAGCAGCTTGTTCTTTCGGGCATAGTCGTTAAGAACGCGGGTCAGTGCTGAGCGGAATCCAGTAAGATGGCTGCCTCCGTCTATCGTGTTGACGCAGTTAGCAAAGCTAAGCGTGGATTCGCTAAAGCCATCATTGTATTGCACAGCTACTTCAACCATGGTGCTGTTGACTGTGCCGGATGAATAGATTGGCTGGGGATGAAGGACTTGCCTGTCCTTGTTAAATCGTCTAACAAGGCTAGCTATGCCGCCTTCAAAGTAGAACGTCGCCTCTTGGTCAACTCTCTCATCTTTGAAGCTTATTTCTAAGTTCTTGTTTAGATAAGCCAGCTCTTTAAGGCGCTGGCAGATTGTGTTGAAATCGTAATTAAGCTCACTGAAAATTTCTGTGTCAGCCAGGAAAGTGATGGTGGTTCCTGTCTCATTGGTATTACCGATGACTTCCAAATCTCCAAGAGGAGTACCCTGCTGGTATTTATGGCGGTAGATTTTCCCCTGGCGTTTGACCTCGACCTCGAGTCGGGAAGATAGGGCATTTACTACTGAAGCGCCAACACCGTGTAATCCACTGGATACCATATAGGTGTGGCCGCCAAATTTAGCTCCGGCGTGAAGTCGAGTCATGACTGCTTCTAAGGCTGAGGTATTAGTTACCGGGTGGATATCCACGGGTATACCTCGACCATTGTCGATAACTGTTACCGAGTTGTCTTCATGAATTGATACCTGAGTTCGGTCGCAATAGCCGGCCATTGCCTCATCTATGCTGTTGTAGACTATCTCGTAGACGAGGTGATGCAGCCCATGTTGGTCGGTGCTGCCAATGTACATGCCCGGGCGCCGTCGTACCGCCTCCAGACCGTCTAAAATGCGGATATCTTCTGCGTTGTAGTCTTCGGATTTATTGTTGTTGGTTTCCTGTAACATAGCTAGTGGACTTTAACTAGAGATTGTAAGACTCATTGGCAAATTTTGGTTGAGCATTACGGGGAAGAGAAAGACTCATCAATCCCACATTTAGTGCCCGTGCAACTGAATTGTACAACAAGTTGCACTTTAATAATTTTATCATATCCTCCCACAAATTGAAAGGATTGGAAGGTATCTGGGTTGGCTTTGCTGTGTTGCTGGTTAGTACTGGCACAGATTATTAAGCAACGCAAAGCATTCGTTAAAATGAGACGCAGGGCTACAAATACGCCCTATTGAAGCACTCGCTCAGCGGCGGTTACCAACCTTTTCATTTTCTCGAAGGCAATTTCTCTGGGAAGAAGCTGTAAGCCGCAGTCAGGATGAACGGCAATTCTATCCTTCGGGATGTTCTCCAGCGCAATCTTTATCAAATTTTCTATATCTTCTACCTCTTCGATTTTAGAGCTCTTTGTGTCAATACAGCCAAGTCCCAGCATTTTGTCTGAAGCTCGAAACTCTTTAGAACTTAATATCTCCATGTTGTCATCACCCATGAATGCATGGGAAAGCATCTTTATTCCTTCCCATTGCAAAAGCTCCTTGAATATCTGTGAGACCCTCCCGCAGACATGGAGTGATACCGGGACTTTCAGGTTCGTTGCTATACTCTCCACAGCTTTTCGGGCAATCCCCATAGGTGCTCCGACGGAAAGGAATGGCTCATCAATTTGTATCCATTCCACACCATTTTGCTCGAGGGCTCGGGCAATATCTAGAAGGGCGGCGGCTGTGTCGAGATAGACCTTTTCGTCTCTGTATCCCGTATAGTACCCTTTGATACTCGAGGAGAACACAAGCGTGACTGGCCCGGTGACAATCCCTTTGATATGGGGAGCTATTTCCTTTGCAATCTCCAGGTCTTCCAGGAATGTCTCGGGGTTTCCCTTGCCTATCTTTCTGCTTATATGACTCTTGGTATCATAGGTGTAACCCTCTATAGCTCTAGCAAAATACTCCACCATGTCATACCTGGTCTGCCCATCCGAGACTAGCTGTATCCCAGCATCAATTTGGTCTTTTACTGACTTGACTATGGCATCTTTGCCTAGCTTGTCGTAGCTGAGAGGATAACTTCCTATAACTGTTGTGAGCATATTTTATCTCCGATGGCCGCTCCGCGGTGTTGAGCCCTTCCTTTAAACGTTATTATAGTGGAGTCGATAAGACTGTACAATTTTCCCCACGATGAGGTCTGTTAGAGCAATAAAGTGTAGTGCGGGAAATGTCATTGCGAGCCGAAGCTGCGAGGAACAAAATGACGAAGCAGTCCGCGAAGCAACCTAGCCTTGCCTGTTATCCTCGGATGAGTCATGTGGCATTTGTGAATCTGTCTGGTCGTCTAGTATAATACAGTGTTAAAATTACTTACGGCTGAGGAAAAGTAGAGTGACAATAACGACCAAGGTAACTGGTACCGCCAATCTGGACTATGTTTTCAATCCTGAGTCGGTGGCTATCGTGGGCATTTCGTCCAATGGAAACGAGATAAATGTGGCCCGACTCTATTTAGAAGCTATACTTAGCTGTAATTTTGAGGGCAGGATATATCCTGTAAGCACAAGAGGTGGTGAAATTCAGGGCTTGAAAATTTATACAAATGTCAGGGATATCCCGGGCTCGCTAGACTATGTTATTTGCTGTATTCCAGCGCCTTCAGCGCCACAGTTAATTAAAGATTGTGCAGCTAAGGGGGTAAAGGTAGTCCATTTGCTCACCGCTGGCTTTAGTGAGGATGGCACTGAAGAAGGGAGGCGGCTGGAGGCGGAGATTCGTGACATAGCTCGTCAGGGAGGGGTCAGGCTCATCGGCCCCAATTGTATGGGGGTGTATTGCCCTAAAACGGGCTTATCTTTTGCTCCCGATTTTCCCAGGGAAAGCGGGTCAGTGGCTTTCATTAGTCAAAGCGGTGGCAATGCGATGTACTTCACCCGGCTCGCTGCTCAGCGCGGCGTTTACTTCAGCAAGGCCGTCTCTTATGGGAACGCTTGTGATGTTGATGAAAGCGATGTGCTGGAATATCTTATGGCTGACCCTGAGACTGACATGATTGCAGCTTACATTGAGGGGGTAAAAGATGGTAAGCGATTTAGTAGAATCTTGAAGGAAGTGACCAGGATGAAGCCGGTAGTAATGATAAAGGGCGGTCGTACTGAAGCTGGGGGCAGGGCGGCCGCTTCTCATACCGGTGCTCTGGCTGGGTCGGTCGAGGTATGGAACGGACTTTTGCGGCAGACCGGGGTCATTAGCGTTCCTACTTTAGAGGAATTGGCTGATGCTCTTGTTACCTTTTTGCATTTACCCGTGCCTCAAGGACGGAGACTTGGCACCATTGGTATCGGTGGTGGAGCTACTGTTGTGGCTGCAGATAATTATGTTTCGGCTGGGTTTGTTTTACCATCGTTACCTCAGGAAATGCAGCGGAAACTCAGGAGTATCGTTCCCAGCGATGTTGGCTTAAGCTTGAATAACCCTGTGGACATTTCCGGTCAGTTCGAGGGCGCAGATGTCTACCCTGTGGTGAGAGCCGTGGCTGATTATAGCGGAATTGATATCCTTGTTTTTCATTTACCTTTGAGCATCGTACCCATTTTTCCTTCTCTCCCTGAAGGTATTGCCACTTCCATTTTGGATGCGGTGATTAGAGTTCACAACGAGACCACAAAGCCGATGGCAGTGGTGATTAATAACTTTACAGATGGTGAAAGCTGGCAAACGGCTCTTAACTGTCAGCGTAAATGTCAGGAGGCAGGGATTCCTGTTTACTTTTCTATAAACAGTGCGGCTAGTGCTATCGACCGTTTTCTGCGTTATCATGAGAATCGAGCCAGGCTGACTGGTTAAATTTATCCAGAGACTGGGTCAACCGACACCCTGACTTTTGACTTTTTCGTGTAGAAATATCAAGATGAAAGGTGAATAAGAGCCGCCGTAAAATGAAAATCTAAGGAGGTAAGGAATGAATACGATTGAAAGGGCGTTAATGCATGCTTTGTTTGTCCACCTGCATCACAACATTGAGCAGGCGGTCGATTTTAGAGCGCTCGAAGAGCTAAACCGAAAGGTCAGTCAGAAGTGGCCAGGAGCGTTGATTGTAGGGCCAGGAGATGATGCTGCCGTCTTCCAGATGCCAGGGATTGAAGGGTATTTTGTGGCGAAACAAGAAAGTCATTGTTCTCCCTGTGTACCCAGGCCTTATGATGCTGTTGCCACCGGAGCTAGCGGTGCCATGCGAGATGTCACTGCCATGGGAGCCAGGCCTATTTTCCTCTTGGATTTCATAGGAACCAGGCCATTAGAAAATGAAGTGCTAGTAGGACCTTGCGGTTTCGCGGGCAAATGCACCTGTGGGAAATGTAAGGTAATGACCAGCCAAGAAAGGCTTAACCTGATGGTTCAGGGGTTGAGAGACATGTGTGCCGCTATGGATGTTTTCGTTATTGGAGGGGGTCTTTCTACCTCTTTTACCGACATTGTCCCAGCAGCAGTGGTGGCAGTAATTGGCAAGTTAGTTACTGAAGAACCGCTCACTAAACCAGCCAAAGTAGCTGGAGATAAGATTATTCTTATTGGCGAGACCGCCAATGATGGGAATGACACTTTATTTAGAGCAGGATTAGTGCCAGAGATGCGGCCGGCCAAAGCTCTCTTCGAGGAAGAAAGGACGACTTTGGGAGCCTGTTTAGCTGCCTTTCAGACAGGCAAAATTCATGCCTGTTCTGACCTGGGAGCGGCCGGTATCGGAGCAGCCGTCTGCGAATCAGCCAGATACGGTGGGTTTGGAGCAAAAGTCGATTTATCGCCAGTTCCGGTTAAAGTTGAGGGACTTAGTGCAGAGGAAATCCTCATTTGCGAGACTCAGGCGAGGATGGTCCTTCAAGTTTCTCCAGCAGATGCCGATGAGGTAATGGGGGCTATTCAATCCAAAAACGGAATTGCTGCCGTAATCGGTGAGATTACTAATGACGATAAAGAGGTGTTTGAATACAGGGGGCAAACCATAGCCACTATCCCCAATAAGCCCTCTAAGGAAAATCTGGAGAGCTTGAAAGGAGGGGGTTAATCATGCCACTGGAGTATAGTCAAGCTTGGGTGGACTATACAAAGGTTGAGCCCTTCAAACAGGCAATGCAGGCAATAGGGAAGCGCACTTTGAATTTTCCTAATCGACGGGGAGCCTATATTGACGAATAAGAAAACTGCCCCAGCTTTGCAGTAGTTACCTGCGTGATTCCTTCGCCACGAAGAAGATGCGCCCCTCCCCGTTGGAACAGGGAGGGGTTGCTAGGACAGTTGATTAACTATTTAACGATCCCGGCGGATGCTTTGGCTGGTTGGGTTATCTGCTTGCTCATGGCATCAGGGTCCCCACCGCTCATGCCAGCAATATACTTGACCAGCTTTTTCCTGGACTCGATGTCATACTGAGTGGTAATGGCAATCTGTTCCATTACCGGTGAGCCGCCACCGTGGTAGTTACCCACATTGTTTATGCCGCCGGTTGCTGAGCAGAGCACATCACCCAGGTAACGCCAGAGCTGGGCCTGGTCCTCCACCGGCATATTTGGATTCCGCTTGGTGTACTTCAGGAGCAACTCTCTGGTCTCCGGGTTCACGAAATCCTTCTCGTGAGGGAAGGTGGCTGGTATACCGCCAGCGATGTCGCAGAGAATCTCAGCTTCACGCCAGACTGCCTCGCCCGTCAGGCAGCGTCCGACATTGCAGTAAATCGAATTAGGGATGTAGGAGCCGGGACCATAAGGCACAAACCCTACGCCCGGCATATAGACCTCCGGCTTACCAAGGTCAGAAGCCGTGTATCCGCCAGCATAACCCAATTCAATGGTCAGGATAATCTCGGCTAGCTTTTCCCTGACATGGGGTGCCTTGTGAATATTGTTCACCTCGGCAGCGAGGGCCGCGGTCCCCAATATGACGTCGCCGATGGCCGGCTTGCAGCCCGAATAGGAATGGCGATGGAACAGGGCAAAGAGGAGGGCCAGTACGCCGCCATGCTGCCACTCACCTGCGAGGAAGACCCTTTCCCAGGGCACAAAGCAGTCGTCAAAGATCACGTAGGAATCTGTGGCACCTGGCATGAATCCACGCTTGAAAGTCTCTCTAGGCCTGAAGTTGTGGATGGTAACCACTTGCTTCAGCCCTTCCCAGTCTCCCGGGATGGCAAAGGCAACAGCATAGTCCTTGTCCTCGGGACGCAATGCCCGGGTGGGTACCACCAGCACCTCGTCAGCCACTGAACCCTCGGAGATGTGCACCTTGCAGCCGCTGACCACGATGCCATCGCTAAGCCTCTCCTTTATACGTACGTAGGCATCGGGATTCGGCTGGTCGGCAGGCCTCAGTATCCTGTCGCCCTTAACGTCCGTCTGAGCGCAGCAGCCCACCAGGTCCTCCGTTTGGAAGCGTGTGAGCCACTTCTTGAAGTTCTCATGGTACTGGGTAGCACCGTTGTTCATCTTGTCCGCTTCGTAGGACACGTTGTAGATGGCGTTGGTAGCGTCAATGCCCATGCACCGCTGGATGCAGCCGCCCACCTTCTGACAGAGCATGCGGGTCATGTCCTGCTTCTTGTGCAGGTCGTCGGTGTTCTGGTGAATGTGGGTAAAGCGGCTAATCCTCTCCCCAGTGAGATGAGAGATGGCAGTGCACAAGTCTTGGTTCTCTGGTTTGGCTGCTTCATCGAACGTGGTGCCGATGGTATTGATGCAGTCCATCTGGCGCTCATCCGCCCGGTTGATAATCTCGCCATCGAAGTAGACGTTCCGCCCCATCTTGGCCAGTCCCTGGATGTATTGTTCCTTTGTCCTCATTTTTCCTCCTTACTTATTGGTAATTAATTTGTGGCCCTAACGTTTCGTTCGGGTGGATAATTAGTTGATACTATGGTACTACGTTCGGACAAAAATGTCACGTAGGGTGACCCGCCCCAATTTATTGTACCGCTTCTTGAGTTAGGGTTGTTGGTATGGGAACCGAAAAGAGTATAATAAAAGAGCCATATGGAGACTCACTCAAGCGAGTATAATTAAGAAATGAGCTACAGCAAAACAGAGGCTGCAAAAGACAAAGCCCGTCAAGAAATAGCCGAACTGGTTGCCAGGTATCAGAGCCTACCGCCAACAAGCATCAAGAAATATACTGAGGCCGATACCCGAAGGGAATTTATTGAGCCTTTATTTGGTGCTTTGGGATGGGATGTATACAGTCGGGAAGAGGTAGCTGAAGAGGTTAAAGCAGCCGCCGGGCGGGTAGACTATGTTTTTAAGCTACACGGTGTCTCCCAGTTCTATCTAGAGGCTAAGGCACTGCGAGCCGAGCTGACCAAGCCCGAATATATCAAGCAAGCGATTACCTATGCCTACAATAAGGGAATAACCTGGGCAGTCCTTACCGACTTCGAAGGGCTGCAGCTCTATAACGCTCAAACAGGCCGCCTTTTCATCAATCTTTCTTGTGACAACTATCTGGCAGACTTTGATGACCTGTGGCTTCTATCCAGACAATCACTTGAAACTAATGCCTTAAATGAAAGGGCAGAGAGATATGGAGCACTTCCTCCGAAACTGGGGGTAGAACAGCGGCTCTACAATCAGCTCCGCCAGTGGCGTGAACAACTTTACACTCAGATATACCACTATAACAAAGACCTGAATCTGAACTACAGCCAGATAGATGAGGTTATCCAGAGGCTGTTCAACCGACTCGTTTTTATCCGTACCTGCGAAGATAGAGGAATAGAAAACAGAGTCTTACTCGGTGCCGTCCACGAGTGGCGAAGCAGCGGGCGTAAGGGAGAGCTCATTAAAATACTGCACCGCATCTTCAGGGACTTCGATGGCTACTATGATAGTGACCTTTTCACCCTTCATCTCACTGACCAGGTCTTCATTGACAGTGTAACCACCGAGAGCATCATTGACGGTTTGTATGAAATCCCCAAAGGCATAGCCAATTACGACTTTTCCCTCATCGATGCCGACGTATTAGGGGCAGTATATGAGCAGTACCTGGGACATGTAGCCACCGTAGTCAAGCAGCGAGCCAAGAAAGCCCAAATTCGGATGGACTTGGGCTTCCCTTCAGAGCCAACCTTCGAGCTTACTGCCAAGAAGCAGCGCCGCAAAGAGCACGGGATTTACTACACTCCCAGGTTTATAACCGACTATATCGTCAAGCAGACCGTTGGATGTTTCCTTAAAGAGCGCAGCCATAACGAAATAATCAATATCAAGATTTTAGACCCGGCCTGTGGCTCAGGCTCTTTTCTGATTCGTGCCTATGATGAACTTTTACGCTACCACGCTGAGGCTAAAGGTAAGCCTGTATCCCAGCTTGACCAGTGGGAACGCTTGCCCATTCTCACCGGCAACATCTTCGGTGTTGACCTGGATATGCAAGCTGTCGAGATAGCTCGCCTGAATTTGCTGCTGCGCAGCCTGGCGAGACGAGAGACCTTACCCAGTCTTGCCGATAATATCCGTCAGGGCAACTCCCTGATTTCAGGCACTGAAGACGAACTCAAAAGATATTTCAGCGATAGCTGGCAAGAAAAGAAGCCCTTCAACTGGGAGCAGGAATTTGACGACATTATAGCTAAAGGCGGCTTCGATGTAGTCATAGGCAATCCGCCTTATGTGCAATCAAGGAACATCATTGACGATGCAGAAAGACACTATTATTGGGCTAAGTATGTTACGGACACAAATCACTCTGACATTTTCTCCTTCTTTGTCCAAAAGGGCATTGGCTTACTGAAAAGCGGAGGATTCCTAGGGTTGATCTTACCTGCAACGTGGCTTAGGCTTCCAAGTTTTGCATCAATGCGTCGAATCTTGCTGGATAGCTGCGAAATTAAGAGGGTTGCCACTTTTGAGTCGATAAAGGTCTTTGAGGGCTCTGAGATAGAGCCACTAATTCTCATTGCTCAAAGAGTGTTCGAGCCAGCACGAGACAATCGTATACTATGCCAGAAGTTCTTAGAGAGGGATGGTATTGAGCCCGAGGCCGTTGGTGAAATTCCACAAAGGCTTTGTAAGCAGGCAGGTACTATCAACCTAATTGTGGACACAGCAAAGAATGAAATAATGAGTAAGCTCAGTGCTATGCCGAAGGAGCTACTACAATTGGTGCGTATCGTCGGCGGGCTACGGACAGGAGCTGATGCTAAATACATAAGGCCTAAGAAAACCGCATATGAGGATAAACCATTACTACGTGGCAGAAATGTCTACAGGTATGGCTATGAATGGACAGGGGAGTACATATGGTATAGACCCGACTTGATGAAGTCCAAGCAATGTGCAGCCCCCAAGGAAGCCCACTTCTTTGAAGCGAGAGAAAAACTACTGTTGCGCATGATAGTCGGTGGGCAAGTTATAGCAGCTTATGATGATCAGCAATTCTATCTTCTTCAGGATAACATGCTTCTCCCCAAAGAACCTAAACATAGTCTCAAATATGTTTTGGCAATTCTAAACTCGAAACTCGTCCAGTTTTTCCTCAGTAATGTAGTCTCAAATATTGCAGTAACTCAAAGTATCTTAAAGCAACTCCCCATCCGCCGCATTGACTTTGATGACCCCAACGAGAAAAAGATGCACGATGATTTGGTAGCCCTGGTAGATAAGATGCTGGAGCTAAATAAACGCCTGACACCAATCCGCGATACATTCTGCAATGAGCGCGACGAACTCCTTCACCAGATAGAACAAACAGATAAAGAGATAGACAACCTCGTCTATGACCTCTATGGGCTTACCGAGGAAGAGAGGAAAATAGTAGAAGGGGAATGAAAACTATTTAATGTGCAAGGAGATGACCTAATGGCTACCGGAGATCTCATTACCGGATCTGACGGCGGAGTTATGCTTAAAGTCGGCCCCTGGGCCAAAGGCAAGCTGTTCTATATTAAGCGATACTGCGAAATCTTCAACGCTGGTATGAAAAACAAATGGCCGACTCGAACCTATACAGACTTATTTGCTGGGCCAGGGAGATGCTCTATTAAAGAAACAAAGGAGGAAATCGACGGGTCCCCAATCATAGCCTTGAGCTGTAGAGTGCCATTCACGCACTATTTCTTCAACGAAATAGAATCCGTCGCCATGAAGTCCCTTCAAACACGAGCGAAAGGGTTTGATTCTGTTAATATAAGTTACTTCACTAAGGACTGTAATAAAGTTATAGATGAGTTAATAGAGAAGCTGCCCTCCGGCTCTTTAGACTTCTGTTTTATTGATCCGTTTAATTGGCAGATTAGTTTCGATTCTATACGGAGACTTACTAAAGGGAGGCAAATGGATCTTGCCATAACTTTCCATGTCGGGGGGATGAAGAGAGTCGCTAATAAACCCCCAAAGGACTTGCTGGCTTTCTTCCCTGACTCTAGCTGGCAACAGGAGTATAAGGAGGCTAGGAAAGTGCGCAGGCCAGCAGGTCGCGTACTACTAGATGCTTACGAGCAAGGATTGAAGGATCTGGGCTACGGTGACATAAAAGACTATGTGCTAGAGACAAATAGTAAACATGTTCCACTATACCACCTAATATTTGCCAGTAAGAATCCCAAAGGTGCAGAGTTTTGGGACAAGATTGCTGGCCGCTCCGAAACGGGACAATTGAGAATGTCAATGTGACACAGGAAAGAATTCGTTAGGAGAGAAATTGGCAGATTTAAGAATTGTTACTGGCGAATACAAGTTATTAAATGGCCTCACAACATCACCAGTTCAGCAAGTCAGCGATGGCTCAATCATAAAGAGGTTTGATAAAACACCCTTGCCTATCAAGCAGACAGATGTTATATGTCCGCACTTCCTCGAATTGAAATGGGCTTATGGCTGCCCATTCGATTGTGCCTGGTGCTATCTAAAAGGGACCTTCAGATTTCGCCCTGAGAAGACAAAGCCAGTAATCAAAGATTATGAAAAAATAGAATTGCACACTAGAAGATTCCTCAGCGAGGTTACAATCCCTGAAATCCTTAATACCGGCGAGATAGCCGACTCCCTAATGTGGGAAGGCTCAAGTGAGCCCTTCTCCAAATTTATCATCCCTATGTTCGAGGAGCAAAACAGGCACAAGGTATTGTTTGTAACCAAGTCCGACAATGTCAAAAACCTGCTGGAAATTAACCCTCATAATCAAGCCATTATAAGTTTCAGTCTTAATGCAGATGAAGTGGCAAAAAGGTGGGAAAATCGAGCTCCATCGGTAGCAAGGCGAATTGAAGCCGCAGAGAAATTGAGTGAGGCAGGTTACGAGGTAAGAATAAGAATTGATCCGATGATTCCAATTCCAGAGTGGGAGAAGTATTATGCTAATTTGGTCGAACAGATTTTTAGTAGGTTTATTCCAACTCGTATTACTCTAGGTTCGCTTCGTGGACTACAGAGTACCATAAACGGAGCCACGGATAAGAGCTGGCAAGAGTATTTGACAGAAAGGTCTAACTGGGGAAAGAAAATTGAATTCAATACTCGCTACAAGATATATGCAGCAATACTCAGCCAGCTAAAAGAAAATTACGATTATAATGAAGTTGCTCTCTGCAAGGAAACAATGGCGATGTGGACAAAGCTGGGGATTGATTATAAAACGATTAAATGTAACTGTGTATGGTAAAAAACATAGAACGGAGGAAGCTTAATGGCTGAAGCTAAAGTTGGCATTATCGGCGGTACCGGACTGTACGAAATAGAAGGCATGACCGATATAAAAGAAATAAAGATGAAGACGCCTTTCGGCGACCCGAGTGACGCTATCACTCTGGGCAACTTAGAAGAGGTGAAGATTGCCTTTCTTCCCAGGCACGGCAAGGGACACCGCATCAGCCCCACTGAACTGCCAGCAAGGGCCAACATATATGCGATGAAGTCACTGGGAGTAGAATGGATAATCTCTGTCTGCACAGTAGGCAGCCTCAAGGAGAAAATCAAGCCCCTGGATATGGTTATCCCTGACCAGATTATCGACCGCACCAGAAATAGAATAAACACCTTCTTCGGCAACGGAATAGTAGGGCATATTGCCTTTGCCGAGCCTTTCTGCCCAATCCTCAGCGATATACTCTACGAATCCACCCACGAGACTGGCATCCGAGTTCATGATGGCGGTACCTGTATCGTCATGGAAGGACCTCAATTCTCTACCAGGGCCGAATCAGAGTTGTACCGTTCCTGGGGAGCCGATATCATTTTTATGACCGGCTTGCCAGAGGCAAAGTTAGCCCGGGAGGCGGAAATCTGCTATGCCAGCCTTGCCATCGTCACCGATTATGACTGCTGGAATGAGGTCAGCGAACCGGTATCTGCAGACATGATTATAGCTAACTTGAAGCGAAGCGTTGAAACTGCCAAGAAGATACTTAGAAACGCGGTAACTAGCTTGCCTCAAAAAAGGGATTGTAATTGCGCTAACGCGCTTGAAAATGCCATCATCACTTCACCAGAGCTCATTCCAGAACAGGTGAAGAAAGACCTGGGGCTAATTATTGGAAAATATATAAAATAGGGACTCCTGATGCCGTCCAAGATCGAATTTGGCTGCCTGCCCACAGGACTTTCGGCTAAACTGGGAAAGAAATACGCAATATAACGAAAAGACCGGCAGCCAGCTTCCAGGTAGATTCGTAAAAGTCTATAGTCAAGATTGATCTAGTTCAGATAGATAGGTGACACTCACACGGTATCACTATCAGCAAAATAATAAACATGTAGCGCAGGGCTTTAGCCCTGCCCCATGCTCGTTACCACCCCGGGCAGCCTTAAAAGACTGCACTACATGCGTAAACAGTCGATAGTCGAGAGTCAAGAGTCGAAAGGTTTTTTGGTGATTTGGATTTAGAGAAATAAACATGTAGTGCGAGAAATGTCATTGCGAGCGAAGCGAAGCAACCTAGTCTCACCCGTTACCCCAGGCTATGTGTCACTGATCATATGGACGAGTACAAAGATTTGAAATGCTAAGCTAATTAGGCGATAATATAGTTCAGCCTCTGAGAGGTCAAAGGTAATAGAAAACCAAAATGAAAGTCCTAGGAATTGCATGCAGTCCTCGCCAACAGGGGAACACTGAGTTTCTAATTCGGGAAGCTTTGGCGGCTGCCAGGGAAGCCGGGGCTGAAGAGATAGAGATAGTGACTGTAGCCAACAAGAGAATCCTCCCCTGCGATGGCTGCGACTGCTGTCTCGAAACGGCGGAATGTATCATTGATGATGATATGCAGGAGATATATCCAAAACTGCTAGCCGCTGACGGCGTCATCATCGGCACTCCGGTTTATTTCTGGGGTGTGACCGCCCAAGCCAAGGCTATTATTGATCGCACCTATTGCCTAGCCACTGCCCATCTAGCCACTGACCCGGAACTTCGCGCCAAACTCAAGAGCTACGGTAAAGTCTTGCGCAACAAAGTAGGGGGGACAATAGTAGTGGCCGGGAGAGACGGAGCTAGCAGCGCCTCCAGGCAAATTAGCGACTTCTTCCAACTTCACCTGATGGTCGAGGCTGGCAAAGCCATCGCCTATGGACGCGACAAGGGTGAAGCCAGTAAAGATACACAAGGTCTTAGCCAAGCCCGCGGCACGGGAAGAGCAGTGGTTAGAACCATAAAACAACGTGAAAAACTAGAGGGGTAAAAACGAGGATGAACAAATCTAAAAGAATGGCTGCCCTAAAACACCGCCGACGCCGAAAGAAACTGGAAGAGAGAAGAAAGGCCATAGCTATGGCAGCTGGTCTTGAAGCCGTGGCTGTTAAGCCAGCTCCCGAGCCAGTTGTTGAGATGCCTCAAGTAGAGGCGCCAGTACCAAAGAAACGAGGCAGAAGGAAAAAGGTCGAAGTGGCAGCCGCCGCTGAAGCTGTAACTGCTGAGCCGACAGCGGAGATCGCTCAACCTGAAGCACCAAAGAAGCGTGCTAGGAAGAAGGCCGAAGTTGCCGCCGTTGAAGCTGTAAGCGCTGAACCAGCAGCAGAGGTCGCTCAACCTGAAGCACCAAAGAAAAAACGCACCACAAAAAAGAAGGCTGAAATTGCCGCCGCCGAAGCTGTAAGCACCGAACCAGCAGCAGAGGTCGCTCAACCTGAAGCACCAAAGAAACGCGCCAGAAAAAAGAAGACCGAAACTGCTGCTGAAGATAGTTAATGGCGAATGTTTATCTCTTAACTGGTAGTCCAGGAACAGGAAAAACTACCATCATTAGAGAGGCGATAGCCAAACTAAAAGCCAAAGCCGGTGGCTTTTATACTGAAGAGCTAAGAATCAGCGGAACAAGACAGGGTTTCAAAATTACTACCCTGGACGGACAGGACGCCATACTGGCACATGTTGACATCTCCAGCCCCTACAGGGTAAGCAAATACGGTGTTGATACCCAGAATTTGGACAGGGTCGGTGTTGCTGCCATCCACCGGGCGATAAAGGAAAGCGATTTAATAGTTATCGACGAAATCGGCAAGATGGAGCTTTTCTCCCCCAGTTTTAAAGAAGCCGTACTGAAGGCAATAGACAGCAGTAAGAAAGTTCTCGGCACTATTATGCTCAGCCCCCACCCCTTCGCCGACGAAATAAAACGCCACCCCCAGGTAAAGGTAGTTCAGGTTAGCCGAGCTAATCACGACCAGGTGCTGAGAGAGGTAGTAAGCTGGCTAAAGTTAACCGCTGATGAAAATAAGCCTCAAGCCAATAGGCAACATTGATAATGACATACTCGCAGCGCTGAAGGTAAGGCTCAATCAAACCTTTGGCTGCCCGGTTGAAATAACCCCGGAAGCTGATAGTCTTGACCAGGCATATGACTCAAAACGGGAGCAATGTCTTGCTCCAGTATTGCTCACCAGATTGAAAGCCTCGGGCTCGGCAAAGGGTGAAAGGGTTTTAGGCATAATTGATGTTGACCTCTATGCCCCGGGCCTGAACTTCGTCTTCGGTCAAGCTGACACAGTCGAAGGAGCAGCCATCATTTCTCTATACCGCCTTAGACAGGAGTATTATGGGTTGCCCCCTGACGAAGCCCTGTTTTTAGATAGAGTCACCAAAGAAGCAATTCACGAACTGGGACATACCTTCGGCTTGGGGCATTGCCCGGATACCAGGTGCATAATGCACTTTTCCAATAGCCTGGCTGATACTGACTGGAAACAAGCCGCATTCTGTAGCCAGTGCCGCCCAAAGCTGATAAAATGAGGCAGAGCAAGTAAATCAAAGGGGGTATGGACGATTGAGAAAAGTAGCTGTAGTTGGCGTCGGAATGACGAAATTTAGCGGGAAACAGGAAAAGACATGCGTGGAGCTATTTGCTGAGGCTGCCATGGATGCCATCAATGAGGCAAATCTGAAGCCGAAGGATATCCAGGCTTTGTTTCTTGGTAATGTTTTGGGGGACTTCTCCGAGGGGCAAGGGCAGCCGCAAGCCTTCGCTGCTGATTACATCGGCGCTTCCAACATCCCAGCCAATAAATATGAAGGCGCTTGTGCTTCAGCCAGCGCTGCAGCACGAGATGCCTTTATGTGGGTAGCCTCAGGTTTCTACGATATAGTCCTGGCTGGTGGCACTGAAACGGCCGCTAAGATGGGAACACCACTGGCCACCCGAACCTTTGCTATGGGCAGTGACAGCCGCTATGAGTACCCGTCCGGAATCACCTTCCCCGCCGTCTTTGCCATGCTGGCTCACCTCTATGCCCAAAAATACGGTATCCCTTTGGAAAAGCTTAAGCAGCAAATGGCTCAAGTCTCGGTTAACTCTCATTATTACGGTGCTCGTAATCCAAAAGCCCACTTCCAAAAAGAGATAACTATGGACAAGGTACTGGACGGCTTTGTAGTATGCCAGCCACTCCAGCTACTTGACTGCTGCCCGTTCTCCGACGGCGGTTCAGCGGTTGTTCTGGCCTCAGAAGAAAAGGCCAAAAAACTAACCGATAAGCCGGTTTATGTTGTCGGCGTCGGCCAGGCTTCAGCCGGCAATCTACCCAGCCAAAAAGAATACCTGCCAAGAATCAGGGCCAGAGAGCTATCCGCCAAGCAAGCCTACGATATGGCTGGACTCAGCCCCGGGGATATAGATGTCTGTGAACTGCATGATTGCTTCAGCATCGCCACACTCATCGCCTTAGAAAGCCTCGGCTTCTTTGAATATGGTAAGGCCGGTGAGGCTGTGGAGAGAGGCGAAACCAAGCTTGGAGGCAAGATACCTATAAACATCTCCGGTGGGCTAAAATCCAAAGGACACCCGATAGGTGCCACCGGCACCGCCCAGATATATGAGATAGTTAAGCAATTGAGAGGCGAATGCGGTGAGCGCCAGGTTGAAGGAGCTAAAATAGGCATGACCGATACACTCGGCGGAGACGGCGGTACGCTGTGCAACCTGATTTTAGAGAGAGGCTGGTAGAACTATATCTTACAACTTAAAGGGAGGCTAAAAGTGGAACATAAGCTTACTTTCAAAGACTATAATGAAGCACTTAAACAGAATAAGCTGCTGGGATTGAAATGCAACCAGTGTGGCACAATTACGGCGCCGCCGAAAATAAACTGTGAAAGCTGCAATAGCGCAGATATAGATGTTGTCGAATTAAGCGGTAAGGGCAAAATCCAGACCTTCACCACCGTCTTTGTGGCTCCGGAGGGACGCGAGGGTGAGGTCCCCTATGTTATATTGCTGGTCGAACTCGACGAGGGCCCCTGGCTAATGGGCAACTTGACCGGTATTGAGCCGGATAAGACAACCATGGAGATAATTGGCAAGAGAGTGAAGATGGAGCACAAAGTGTTCTCCGGCGATAAATACTCTGCCGGAGATGGAGCCAGTCCGCTCTTCAGCCTCGAAACTTAATATCAGTCAATCAAATAGAAACCATGTCAAAACCACCAGCTTTAGTTGAGGCATTACTCAAGCCTGAAGCCTACCCTCACAACCCCCAAAAGATAGAGCTAGTGCAGACCCAGATGTCATTCCTGTTTCTCACCGGCGATTATGTATACAAAGTTAAAAAACCCGTTGATTTAGGCTACCTGGACTATACCACCCTGGAAAAGCGCCAATTTTTCTGCCATCAGGAGCTGGAACTGAACAGACGCCTTTGCCCCGATGTTTATTTAGAAGTAGTGCCTGTAGTCAGGAGTGAAGGACAAATCCACATTGGCGGTGAAGGTGAGACAATTGAATATGCAGTGAAGATGAAACAGCTTCCCAGAGAGCGAATGATGGACGGCCTTCTGCTGCTGGGTCAGGTAACCGAGGAAATGGTGGTGAATGTAGCTGAGAAAGTGGCAGCATTCCATGATAAAGCCAGGACAGGCTCGGATATCAGCATCTACGGGAAACTGGAAGCTATTATGACGAACACCGAAGAGAACTTCACCCAGACTGAGAAGTATATAGATGTTTCCATCCCTTCCTCAAGATACCAGCACATCAAGGCTTACACCGATAAGTTTGTTAAATCGAATAAGTCCTTGTTCGAGAGGCGAGTGAAGAATGGCAGGATAAAAGATTGCCATGGTGACCTTCATGCTGCCCATATTTGTTTCAGCGACGGAATCCATATATACGATTGCATCGAGTTCAACGACAGGTTCAGATATGGCGATGTAACCTCCGAGGTCGCCTTCCTGGCTATGGATATAGACCGCTACCAGCGGGCTGACCTGTCTCAAGCCTTCGTTAGTGCCTATGTCCACATAAGCCAGGATGAAGAGATGCTCCAGCCTCTAAACTTCTACAAGTGCTACCGGGCTTATGTACGGGGCAAGGTAGAAAGCTTTAAGTTCGATGACCCCTATGTCTCGGAGGACGAAAGGACAAGGGTTCTGGATACTGCCAGGAGGTATTTCGAGCTTGCCGAATCGTATACATGATATATAAGGAGACAATAGATTGAGAGAACCGTTTGCAAACTTTATAGAAAACAAGCTAGGGACTGGTTTTTTGCTCATTGTTTGTGGTCTGCCCGGCACCTGGAAAACCGAGACAACCGAGGAAGTGTCCCGGATTAAGGGCTATCCCCTCCTTCGAACTGACCTGATTAGACTGGAAGTGCTGGAAAACGAGGATATATTCGACGAAAAAGTCGCCTCTAATATGGATAAACGAACAATGGTCTATGATGAGATGTTCACCCGAGCCGAGGAGATTCTGAAAAAGGGCGATGGCGTAATTCTCGATGCCACTTTCGTTACGCAGTCATTGAGGAAACGTGCCGCTGCCATAGCTGCCAAACACAACCTGACCTTCATCATCATGCAAACAGACTGTCCACAGGAAGTGTCCATCAGCCGGATACTGAAGCGCACCAAAGAGAGCTATGAATCAAACGCACTCACCGAAGAAGCCTACCTGAACAACAAAAAGAGGTTCGAAGAGATAAATCTGGATGGCTTAAAGAGCCTGTACCCCGACCTTAACATTGTCCACTTCATAGTTGATACTCGCAACGACCCGCCTGAAGACTGGTATGTCATCGATATGCACAAGAGATAGATGAAAATAGACTTACATATCCATACCAGGACCTGCTCAGATGGCAATCTCCCTATAGAAGAGGTTTTCCAGGAAGCCAGGAGGAGAAACATCGATTTGATGTCGACAACCGACCACGATTCTATAGATTGCCAGGAAAGGGCCATCGCCCTGGCTAAAGAATATGGCATAATCTACATTACGGGCGTAGAATTAAACGTAACCTTCCACTATCCCCTGGAGCCTGCCAGGTCAGTTTCCCTGGATTTCCTGGGATACCGGTATGATTATGACAATCAGGAGCTGAAGGATAAGCTTAAATTGATAAAAGAGCATAGAGAGATAAGAGCCCGTCAAATTTTGGAGAAGCTGAATACTGAATTCGATAAAGAGAATATTCCGAGATTCACCGAGGAGGACATCGAGAAGATACAGGATAGTGTCGATGGTGTCTTCGGCCGGCCTCACATAGCGGATTACCTGATAAAAAAAGGGATTGTCGGCAGCCGTCAGGAAGCATTTGATAAATATCTGGTCAAGTGTGATGTCCCCAAGTTCCCGCTTTCACTGGCCGAAGCGTCAAGGTTGGTCAGGAACGCTGGCGGCATACTCGTACTTGCCCATCCCAATGACCCGAATGGTACGTCCCTGGTGAGTATAACGCCCGATTTAGACGAGCAGACGAAGATTATTGAAGAATATATGCTAGAATACATTGATGGTATCGAGTGCTGGCATTCAAGAAACGATGCCAAGACCACTGCGCACTACATTGAGTTCGCCAGTAAGCACCGCCTGCTTATGACCGGGGGCAGTGATTGCCATCAAAAACCACTCCTTCTTGGCTCGCTGGATATACCTGACTATGTGGCAGAGCAGTTCACATGATGGCAGGATGCTGTGCTCAAGCACCCTTTCGTGCAGACAGATTTCAGATAAATTATAAGGTAAGTATCCCCTAAAGCCACGTATTATTAGATGCAAGGAATCTGGAAAGGTAAATCTGCGGGGTTTATTGCTAGTTACTGCCTTTTTGCTTACTGGTATTGGTCTATTCCCGTTTTCACTGAAGTATCCGTGTATCCCTTATGTAATGATTGCCGTAGGTATATGTGGTTTACTATCGACAATATTGTGGCATAAACTGAGCCGTTTATTCACCTTTATTGCCCATTGCAATCCAAATAGCGAAGCAGGCAAAGGCAACGATAAAGAGAATTACAGGAGCATTATCACTCGTAGGGATGAAGGAAACAGTACGATTACTATTATTGAGGACATAAAGAAGCCCAAGAATAATGAATATGGCAAAACTAACTCCAATCCAACCTCTCATAAGTCACCTCCAAGGGGGGAATCATGACTATTGTACCATCTCCTCAAAAGGTGTCAATACCTATTGCATTGTGTGGTAGAATTAAAAGATGGACAGCATACGTGGGTTTGCTGCGACCGTATATAAATCAACAAGAGACATGGTTCTATGGGCATTGGGCATCTCTGCTCTCTTTGCTGTCATATTCAAAGCCATCGGTCATTTCATCCACGAGATGGAGGGTTTCATGGACTTGATGGCTTGGGCTTTTCCGCTGGCTATCATAGGCGGAGGAATTGTGATATGGCTTATATTCTTTGCCGTTTATTGGGTTGCCAAAAAGAAGGAGGGGGAAGATGTTAGATATTACAATGAGAAAGATAAGATGCACGCTTGCATTGAGGATAACAAGCAATCTATAAGGGCGCTTGTGGAAAGGATTGACAAGCTAGAACAAGAAATGAGAGACATGAAGCTTAATGGCTATGAGTCATATAATGGAGCAAAGGGGGGAGGGGATAAATCGTGACACGCAAAGAACTGCTAGGGGCTAATGAAGAAGATATGTTGCTAACAATAAGGAAGATTACAGGGAGGACAGAGTTTAACTTTGAGTTTAGGATTGGCAAAGACCTATGGAGCGAGGGAGTTGTCGATAATATGGAGAAGAGCCAAGACTTCGCTAAATTCGTTTGGGATTGCCTTGCCCGTCATTGCATCTGTGACTGGGGAGATGTTACGCAAGAGGACAAGGATGCTAATGACGAGGCCTTTAAGAGCGATGAGCAACTATGCTCAACCTATACACATACTAAATATCCTACTATCCACATCGTCACGGAGGCTGACAGGTCTGAAACAGTGGTTGGACTCCTAGGGGATTTTGAAGAGGTGGAGGACTAAGAAATTAAATGTTAGAAACCAGCGTAATTTACTGTGGCGACTGCCTCACAAAGCTAAAAGATATACCAAGCGAAAGTGTAGACCTTATCTACATTGACCCGCCTTTTAGTTCCAATCGCAACTATGTTGCCTTCTGGCAGGAACAAGAAAAGAGACATTTTGAGGACAGGTTTGAGAATGTCAGAGCCTACCTAGAGTATATGGAACCTCGACTTAAGGAATTGTATAGGGTGCTGAAAGCAACGGGTAGTTTCTACTATCATTGTGATTGGCACGCTTCACATTATATAAAGGTATTATTAGATAGTGATTTTTTATTCGGTTATAGAAATTTTCAGAATGAAATTATTTGGTGGTATAAAACACAAGGAGCTTCAAAAAGGCGTTTTGCAAGAAAGCATGATACTATTTTTTTCTACTCTAAGACCGATAAATGGGAATTCAATACACAATATGAAAAATCTTACATGATGCATAAGTATGGTTTCAAAGGAAGCAATTTTAAGATTGAACCAGAAACAGGAAGACAATATAACATTGTTATTGCAAAGGATATTTGGGAAATCCCCGCACTCCAATCAGCAACATCTCAAAAATTGGGCTATCCAACCCAAAAACCAGAAGCATTACTGGAGCGTATAATTAGAGCTAGTAGTAACGAAGGTGACACAGTGCTGGATGCCTTCTGTGGCTGCGGTACGACACTGGTTGTAGCCCAGAGGGAAAAGAGAAGATGGATAGGCATTGATATATCTCCCACTGCCTGTAGACTCATGGCAAATAGATTGGAAGACAACTTCTACATAAAAGAAGGCAAGGACTTCTGGATTAAAGATTTACCAAAGACCGTTGAAGAATTGAGGCAGTATCCGCCTTTTGAGTTCCAAAACTGGGCTATCAATGCCATTGGTGGTGTCCCCAGTAAAGTTAAGGTTAGAGATGGCGGCATAGACGGCAAACTTTATCCAATTGAGGATATTCGGAAAGAAAAGACTGAGGGGATAGACCTGTTCGGGGACATAGACAGATACATTCCTATACAGGTAAAGCGTACAGACCAAGTAGGACAACCAGACATAGACAGTTTTGAAACTGCCATGAAAAGAGACAAACGAAATAAGGGTATCTTTGTTGGGTTTGACTTCAGTAGGGATGCTGAAAAGGAAATCAGGCGGGTACAAAGAGAAGAAGGGCTAGAAATTCAACCAATAACGGTCAGCCAGATTGTGGATAGTCAAATGGACAAACGCTTGGAGTAGTAGGAAGATTATAGAAATGCCAAAACCCCAAAACTACATGATGCCAAGGGATAGTTGCCAATTATAATTAAGGAGTAGCCAATGAGTATAAAGAACTACGATGTTAAAGACCCCACCCTGGCTTCAGCCGGCAAGCTGCGTATCGAGTGGGCAAGCCGGGAGATGCCGGTAGTCAAGCTAATCAAAGAGAGGTTCGCCCGAGAGAAGCCTTTCACGGGGGTCCGCATCTCCGGCTGCCTCCATATCACCACGGAGACGGCCAACCTGGGTCTGGCGCTGAAGGAGGGCGGCGCTGAGCTGACTCTCTGCGCCTCAAACCCGCTGAGCACTCAAGATGATGCGGCGGCGGCCCTTGTCGAATATGGCGTCCCCGTCTTCGCCATCAAGGGTGAAGATAACGAGACCTATTATCAGCATATAGCCGCTGCCCTGGAACATAGACCACACCTTACCGTAGATGATGGTGCCGACCTGGTTAGCACTATTCATCGAGAAAAGACTCAGCTTGTCGGTGACATAATCGGCGGCACTGAGGAAACTACAACCGGCATCATAAGGCTAAGAAATCTGGCCAGGGAAGGAAAGCTGAAGTATCCCATCATTGCGGTTAACGATGCCAAAACCAAACACTTCTTCGACAACCGCTATGGCACCGGGCAGAGCACCATAGACGGCATCACCAGAGCTACCAATGTTTTATGGGCAGGGAAGAACGTGGTTGTTTGCGGCTACGGCTGGTGCAGCCGGGGCATAGCCCGGCGGGCTCAGGGCCTGGGTGCCCTGGTAATCGTTACTGAAGTCCAGCCCATCCCAGCCCTCGAAGCAGCGATGGATGGCTATCAAGTTCTGCCGCTGCTCGAAGCATCTAAAATAGGAGATATCTTTATTACCGCTACTGGCAATATAAATGTCATCGATAAGGCACACTTCTCTCAGATGAAGGATGGGGCTATTGTGGCTAACAGCGGCCACTTCAACGTCGAGATAAACATACCCGCCTTAGAGAAACTAGCCAAGGCAAAAAGGCAGGTACGCCCCTTTGTTGAAGAATATACCTTAACCGATGGGCGGCGAGTCTATCTTCTCGGCGAGGGAAGGCTAATAAACCTGGCGGCGGCTGAGGGGCACCCGGCCAGCGTTATGGATATGAGCTTCGCCAATCAGGCACTATGCCTGGAGCACCTGGTCAAGACAAAAGGGAAGCTCCAGCCAGATGTTTACCCCGTGCCTGAAGAAATCGACAATGAGGTGGGGCGGCTTAAGCTCAAAGCCATGAATATAGCCATCGATTCCCTGACCCAGGAACAAAAGAAATACCTCGAAAGCTGGGAATCAGGAACATAGTTAAAGGAGAAAAAGATGCCAAGCAGTTTCAAAAAGACAAGCTCATACTTTTTTGCCTCAGAGTCGGTCACCGAGGGGCATCCTGATAAGCTCTGCGATCAGGTTTCCGATGCTGTTCTCGATGCCATACTGGCAAAAGACCCTTACGGTAGGGTTGCCTGCGAGGTTGCTGTAACGGTAGGCCTGGTAATCGTTTTAGGTGAGATTACCACCGACTGCTACATAGAAGTCCCCGAAATCGTGCGTAATGTAGTTAAAGACGCTGGCTACACCAACCCCGAATACGGTTTTGACTACCAGAGTTGCGGCACGCTGGTATCCATAAAGCAGCAATCAGCCGACATCGATGCCGGGGTTAGCCAATCGATGGAAGCAAGAGCCGGCATGACAGAGGACGAAGTCCTGGATAAGACTGGCGCTGGTGACCAGGGAATGATGTTTGGCTTTGCCTGCAACGAGACACCTGAGCTTATGCCGCTGCCTATCTCTTTAGCCCACAAGCTGTGCCACCGCCTGGCGCAGGTGAGAAAGGACAAGACCCTGCCTTACCTCCGTCCCGACGGCAAGTCTCAAGTAACCGTAGAATACGACCGCGGCATACCCAAGAGGGTGGATGCTGTAATCATAGGAGCTCACCATGACCCGGATGTCGACCATGATACTATCGAACATGACGTGATAGAGCAAGTGATAAAGACTGTTGTTCCATCTGACCTTATAGATGACAGGACTAAATACTATGTCAATGGTGCCGGGCGCTTTGTTATCGGCGGGCCGGTATCTGATACCGGTTTCACCGGTCGTAAAATCCTGGTTGACACTTATGGTGGTGCTTGCCGCCATGGTGGAGGCGCTTTCTCCGGCAAAGACCCGACCAAGGTTGACCGCTCAGCCAGCTACATGACCCGGTATATTGCCAAGAACCTGGTAGCTGCCAGGCTCGCCGACCGCCTTGAAGTTCAGGTCTCCTATGTTATCGGCGTTGCCCACCCACTATCCATATCAGTCGAGACCTTCGGCACAGGCAAGGTTCCGGATGAGACTATCCTCAAACTCATCAACAAGCACTTTGACCTGCGCCCCGAAGCCATTATCAGGTATTTTGACCTGCGGCGCCCGATTTATCGGCAAACCGCCGTTTATGGACACTTCGGCAGAGACGACCTTGATTTACCCTGGGAGAAAACGGATAAGGCTGAAATCCTTAGAGCTGAAGCCGGGAGGTGAAATTTGAACACCAGGATTAAGTTTGGCACCGATGGCTGGCGAGCGGTTATCGCTGAGGATTTTACTTTCGATAATGTCCGAGCTTGCGCCCAGGGAGTAGCCAACTATTTAAAACAAGCCAGCCTCACTGAGCAGGGGCTGGTTATTGGCTACGACACCCGTTTTGCTTCTGAAGATTTCGCTGCTGCTGCTGCTGAGGTAATTGCTGGAAATAAGATTAAGGCACACCTCTGCTCACAGGCTGCGCCGACCCCGGTAATAAGCTATGCCGTTACCAGCACCAAATCAGCCGGCGCCATAATCATCACTGCCAGCCACAACCCTGGACGCTGGAACGGTTTCAAGCTCAAGGATGCTAACGGTGCCAGTGCTCCAACGGAGCTCGCCGCACAAGTGGAAAAGAACGCAAACAAAGCTCTCTCATCAGGCGATATAAGGCGGCTTTCCCTGGCTGACGGATTAGGCAGCGGGCTAATAGCCTATTTAGACCCGTACCCAGCTTATGTCAGGCAACTGGAACGGCTTATCGACCTCGAACCGCTTCGTCAAAGTCGCCTGAAGGTTATCGCTGATTCCATGTATGGAGCTGGCATTGGCTATTTCAAGGCACTTCTTCAAGGTGGGAAAATAGAGGTCACCGAGATTAACGGCGAACGTAACCCCCTGTTCCCCGAAATTCAGCCTGAGCCTATTGCCAGGAATCTGACCAAGCTCTCCCGCCTGGTTAAAGAACAGAAGGCAGACGTGGGGTTGGCAAACGATGGCGATGCCGACCGAATCGGTGTTGTTGATGAAAACGGAGAATTCCTTAACCAACATCAGGTCTTTGCCCTGCTTGCCCTTTACTTCCTTGAAGTCCGCGGTGAGCGAGGCGCTATAGTCAAGACCTTGACCGACACCAACATGCTGGACCTCCTGGGAAAGCTTTTCGATGTCCCCGTATACGAGACGAAGGTAGGCTTCAAATATGTGGCACCGCTGATGATAGAGAAGGATGCCATGATGGGTGGCGAAGAGAGCGGCGGCTATGGCTTCCGCGGGCATGTCCCCGAGCGTGATGGTATCCTCGCCGGTCTCTACTTCCTCGACTTCATGATAAAGACAGGCAAGACCCCGTCACAGCTATTGGATTATTTGTTTAGCAAAGTCGGGCCCCATTACTACGACCGCATTGATTCCCACGTTTCCCCGGATGAGCGCCAAACCCTCTCCAGGAAGATTACTCAGAGCCATATCAAGTCCATCGCTGGTACAGAAGTAGCAAAATTTGACACTACAGACGGTTTTCGCTACCTTTTGGCTGATGATTCCTGGCTGCTTCTCCGCTTCTCTGGCACTGAGCCACTGGTTCGTATCTATGCCGAAGGCCACAGCCCTGAGCAGGTACAGAAATTGCTGGACAGCGGCAGAAAATTATTAGGTATTTGAGTATGGTTAGTTTGGACGACCCTGAGATATACCAGCGGCTCGACCCGTCCAATATGCTATCTCAGCTTCACGGATTGCCCCAGCAATGCCGTGCTGCCTGGCACAAAGCCAGAGACTTCGAGCTGCCTCTAGATTATGCCGGCATCGATAAAATAGTCATCCTGGGTATGGGGGGCTCGGCTATAGGCGGGGATTTAGTCCGCAGCCTGGCTTCGTCACTGCGCAAACCGATTATCTTCGTCAACCGCGATTACGACCTGCCAGCCTTCATTGACGACAGGACATTGGTTATCGCCGCCAGCTACTCCGGAAATACCGAGGAAACGCTCTCTGGCTTCAGTTTAGCTCTGGAAAGAAACTGCAAAAAGCTGGCTGTAACCACCGGCGGCAGGCTGAAGACTCTGGCTGAAAACGCAAAAGTGCCAATTTTTATTATAGACCATATTTCCCAGCCCCGGGCTGCTTTAGGCTACAGCTTCATATCTCTCATAGCTTTCCTCCAAACGATGGACTTCCTCGAAGATAAAGCGGCTGAAGTCGAGGCAATGATTCAGAGCCTTGAGACGCTCCTGGGAGAATTAAGAGAGAGCGTCCCCACCAGTTCAAATCAGGCCAAGCAACTGGCCACCAAGCTGCATGGCAAAATAGCGGTGATATACGGTGCTGGCATCCTCAGTGAAGTCTCCCGCCGCTGGAAGACCCAGATTAACGAGAACAGCAAAGCCTGGGCTTTCTATGAGACCTTTCCCGAGCTCAATCACAATGCTGTTGTCGGCTACCAGTTCCCACGAGAATTGGCCTCCAAAATATACGTAGTCCTGCTCCGCTGCCCCTCCCTGCACCCTCGGACACTGGCTCGCTATCAGGTAACCAGCGAGCTTCTCGAGCAAAACGGCATCAGTCATCAGATTATCGATACGCAGGCTGAGCATGAGTTGAGCCAGATGATGAGTCTGATTTTCTTCGGTGACTGGGTCAGCTACTACCTGGCAATGCTCAACGAGACCGACCCCACGCCGGTAAAAGCTATCGACTACCTGAAGAAGCGACTAAGCGACGCCAAATAGGACCAAATTTGGCTCGGGAAGCCAGCGTGGAGACACTCCAAACCCCGGTTTGGCAAAGAGAAGCTCTTACCTGCCCCATGAGGGCTGCTTCTCTCAAAGACTGACTCCGGCTTATCCTCTAGCGACCTGCAGTCCGCCCCCCAGGAGCCCCAGTAGTAGAACACAATAAGATGAAATGTTTAGTAGCTGCTTCTCCCGATAGTATAAAACAACGTCAAAAGTTAGTTAAGAAAACGTGAGACTGAAGAGCCTGGGCTTGCTCTGTGTGGAGGGCAGGAGAGTGAGGTTACTTGAGGCATTTTATTCCCACATAAATAAGGGCTGATGGCAGTTTTATTGCTTCCGACCCACAGGAATTATATACAGGGGGTGTTCATCCTGGGGTAGATTCAGGAGTTTGGTTACCTGTCCATCATGAAACGCGCCTACAGTCACTGCTCCTAACCCCATTGCCGTTGCCTGCAGGCACAAGTTCTGAGCAGCATGTCCCACCTCCATATGGACATACCTTATACCCCTATCCCCATACTTACCAGTTGTCCTCTCATAAACTGCAGTGAATACAATGACGATAGCCCCCTCCTTCACACAGGGCTGTGCCAGGGCGGCATCAGCCAACTCGGCTCTCTTATCGCCGTCTATGATTCTAGCGAGTTGATGTTCATCTGGTTCATACCTGTAAACACCCGTGGTCAAATCCTTAACATCACCAGCCGCTACATATAGCTCAAGCGGGTAGAGAGCCCCTGCAGATGGAGCAGTTCTCAAACCTCTGGCATTGGTAATCCCCTGAGCTGCCCATAGAAGCTGAGATACCTCCTGAAGTGTTAATGGCTCGCCTGTGTAACTTCTGATTGACCTTCGGTTAAGCAAGCTCTGCTCAATAGATACATCGCTATCGTATTGTGGCTCAGGAAGCTTTATAATGTTTGCTTGTTCTAGAGACGGTGTTGGCATCGGTATTGTCGCTGGCTTAGCACAGCTACAAAAAGTCACCAGCACTATTGCCAGAGTGACCAGATAATTCCAGTAATGACACCTCATGTTTTGCCCCCTGCCAGAACCGCTTCCCACTCTAAAGTTGCGATTACGCTCCGCACAGGCAGGGATTACTCCTAGTGTAGGCAAAGGCTTTACGTTTTTCAACTGATATTACATATCCAATCTTGTATTTTATTTCCCGAGGTCCAGTGGTGAGCATTGGTGAAAAGAAAGAGAGCATCAATGCTTCCCCTTTATTTTCTGCCAACGTATATTCCGTATCCGAAGTATTTGAACAAACCAAAAATACTTCTGGGGAAGGTCAGTGCTTCTTTTGTGAACCTCCTACAAGCTGGGCTCTTCACAAACATGTACAAATATCTACACCATGCTCTTATGAAATCTAAAAATTCGAACTGCCTGACTTCGTTAATCCACTGACTTAGGGCGTTAGTTTTATAGGTTAACGCCATTGTCTCCCTCAGTCCAGAGCCTTCCAGTAACCCTTTCCAGCCATTGTTACAGGTCAGGAATTCCGCACCCATTATCCGATATAGATATGCGGCTAACTCCTGAGGCGGTTTCTTTAGCCAGGTTACCTCATTAAGCCCGACGTATCTTCCAGGCTTTATTACTCGCACATATTCGCTTAGCGCTCTCGGTTTGTTTTCTACGAATGCGTTTACGGACTCGCAAATAACTGCATCGAAGGTAGCGTCTTTGAAAGGGATATTTTGCGCGTCGGCTACCTTAAATTCAACCCTGTCTTCAACACCCTCTCTTTTTGCCCTTTCCTTTGACCGGTCAACCATCTTTTCCGAAAGGTCAACACCGACCACCCTGCAGCCATACCTTTTGGCAAGGTAACAAGGAGTCACTCCCACACCGCAGCCGACCACCAATACATATTTATCTTGGTTTATGTGGCATAACTCAACTAGCTGTTCTGTGGCCTTTAAACCCCCCATGTGTTTGGTCATACCCCAGTAAGCTTGCAATTCGAAGTAGGAGTTTTCTAGTTCTGATATCTTTTCTAGCGATGATTGTTTTTTACTCCCCATTTTCTCACCCAGATAGCTATCAAAAACTACTTCCATAATGATATATCTGCCCCAAGAAAATGGCAATACATCAATGTAAAAACACGACGTTTTGTATAACGGATAAAAATGTAATAAATCTTTTCTACTATACCTAAACAGAATAAACTTTTTCTTGGCTTCTTACGTTTTTAATTATGGATACTCATTGCCCCCCCAAATATCCATGAAGTATCCATAAAGAAGCCGGCGTAGTGACCAGCGCCGGTTTCTTATATTTAGTAAATGGGCAAAAATGACCTGTCCCCCAAAAACTGGTCCAGGTAAAATGTTAGACTCTTAATTGTGTTAGATTACGCACTTTCCTGAATTACCAATTACCAGAGCCTGACCCCATACAGCTAGTTCTCATGTCGGCAACTCTAGCTCAACAAGTCGCACAATAATCTGGGGCAGGTCAACATTTCGATGTTTTGTTAGCAAGAAAAAGCTATAATAGCAGCCGCTAGTAGGGAGTAGAACTTTGGCATCTGAGGTCTACATTGTCTCCATGACCTGAGTGTTCCCACTTTTGCAGACGGCATATAATACTTGTAAAGCTCGAGATAATTCTATGAGCATTAGAGAAGACGCCTTAAAGATCGCCGATGAAGCTATAAAGGCAGTTTATCCCGAAAACGCCGTTAAAAAAGCGCTGGAAAATTTTGAATGTGAGGGACGATTAAAGGTTGTAGCTATAGGAAAAGCTGCCTGGAGAATGGCAAAGGCTGCAAGGGAAAGTCTGAAGGAGCGTATTTACGAAGGCATTGCCATAACAAAGTATAGACATTCAATGGGGGACATAGAAGGGTTTGAAGTATTTGAAGCTGGACATCCAATACCAGATAAAAATACTCTCAGGGCGACAAATAGAGCACTAAGTATCGTAAAGGACCTCGGAAAAGAAGACACTTTGCTCTTTTTAGTTTCTGGCGGTGGTTCCTCCCTTTTCGAGCTCCCTGCCGAGAATGTTAAACTTGAAGATTTAACAAAGGTAACCGAGCAGCTTTTGAAGTCCGGAGCAACGATTTTAGAGATAAACGCAGTACGAAAACATCTTTCCAGAGTTAAGGGAGGACGCTTTGCTGAAGCTGTAAAACCGGGCAAAATCTTTTCTCTTGCGCTTTCCGATGTTCTCGGTGACAGATTGGATACCATTGCCTCTGGCCCTGCTTATCCCGATTCCACGACCTCTGGAGATGCCATGAGAATAATACAAAAATACGATATAGAGCTTCCTTCTAGAGTATTACACGCCTTGAAGAAAGAGACGCCAAAAGCACTGGAAAATGTTGAAACAAAGATAATTGGCAGTATTTCCATAGCTTGTGAAGCTGCTGTGAAAGCAGCCGAGAAACTCGGGTACAATTCAGTAATACTCACATCAACTCTGGATTGCGAAGCACGTGAAGCCGGAGCTTTTTTGAGTGCCATTGCACGTGAGATTACTTCAAGGAACCAACCGGCAAAGAGACCCTGCGCCATGATTTTAGGAGGAGAAACTATTGTTAAGGTGAAAGGAAGGGGACTGGGGGGAAGAAATCAAGAGCTAGCCCTTTCCGCCGCTCGCGGCATAGATGAATTAGATAATGTTGTGATAGCTTCTGTTGCTACAGACGGTGCAGATGGTCCTACCGATGCAGCCGGCGGGATTGTAAATGGAGAAACACTGATGCGGCTGAGAGAAAAAAATATCGATGTAGAAGAAGCGTTAAACAACAACGACTCCTATCATGCTCTTGAAGCAGCCGGGGGCCTACTAAAAACTGGGCCCACAGGGACCAACGTTAATGACTTAATTATACTTCTGTGCAAGTAACCGGAAGAATCAAAGTTAAGCTAGTTTAATTTAAGGCAACTATCCCTTAGGGCCAAGTAATGAAGTAATAGGTTGATGAATTATGGATAATAAAAAGTAGTTGTCAAATGGTTAGATGCAAGAATCTATCCGGGCATGCTAGATGAAGCACTGGCACGAAAGTTTGATACTTTTGAGAGCATAGGGTATCTTATAGAAAAGAATAACCAAGCCACTAAGATTGCTCACGAGATTACCGATAGTGGAGAATGTCGGGATATACTCTTGATACCTAGTGGCTCAGTCATTTCAATTCAAGAATTAACCATACTTGCTATGTAATTCTTGATGTTCTTTCTTCGTAAGAACACGAAGATTGCCAGGGTCGTTGTTCTTAGGGTTGCGGTCTTTGTGATGGATATCTAGATTACTAGCCCTATGTACCTCTCCATCGCCATCTGACTTGTAATGACGACGCCTAAGAATTTCCTCCCTTTGACTTGGCGTTAATTCTGGCATTCTGTTTTTACCTCCTTTCTAGCATATAATTAGCCTAACGAATTAGGCTTTGCTGAGCACCTAAAAAGTTCAAGTTCCACTCAGAAAACTCTGTTGTTTGCCTTCTTTTGAGTAACCTAGAAACGCCCATGTTATATTTACGGCTTGGGTTGGCCTTTTACCCCTAAAGTCAAAACCAGTATTTATCAAGTGTTTTAATACCGCTTGTTTTGTCATCGTTGGGTTCCTTTCCTTGAGTTCTTTAATAGCATTTCTCAATCCACTTGACTTACTGCTGCCTTTTTCTTGTCTATGATTGATATAGCGATATTGCCCTAATGCTATTCTAGCAAAATGCTTTTTCTCACGGTGCAACGCAGAATATATATTATTTCGGATAGATTTCTTGTCTTTTCCAACATTTGCTTTAAAGAGAATATCTACAGCCTCAGCGATGCTCAAAATTCCCTGTCTTTCTTGAGCTATAGTTATTAGCATATCAGGATAGCTTTTATTAGCAAGGTTATTTGCCTTAATATCTCTCGTAGTTTGCATAAGGATATTATGTTTCTCTAGGTATGCTGCAAGAAGTTCATGCCAAGCCGTGATGCTCTTATCGAGATTTGACTCTTCTTCTTCGAGCTCCATCCTTTTCTGGCGTATGAAATCCCTTCTACGCTCACCATCTTCAATTAGTTCCATCGTTTCTTTTACCCATTGTTCACTCATATTTCATTCCCCCTTCTTTATAGAAATTTTAACTTCAATATTGTATTTGTAAGTAATTTCTATTGACTTACTGTATCTAACATATGTTACACTCATAACATAAGTCGAGCGGGGAGAAGCGGGATTGAACCGCAACGCGCACACGTTCGAAGGATTTTAAGTCCTCGTCCTGCTCCAGCAGGAAATTCTCCCCGACGCAAAATAATAGCCATATAGGTGTTTTCGAGACTCCCTATATGGCTATTGTAACATATAGGCATTATAAATGCAAGTTTTTTTTGTGTATATAGATTAGAATAATGAACAAAGAACAAAAACCAGAGAGACCGTTAACTAAGGCAGATTTTGAGGCTGTTCTGAAAGCAGCTACTAAGCCTGTAAAGAAGGAATCAGACGGGAAAGAATCTGCAAAAACATAGGTTCTTCATTATTCCTTCGATTCCACCGAAAAGCATAACTGTTAATGTAGCCTTGTAGATATTTTGCACTCACGGCATGGTTAGTGCCACTCAACCCACGCTTAACCAAGCTCCAGAAGCCCTCAATTCTGTTGGTATGGATATTCCCGTTGACGGGGTACTTCCTTTAGCATAGCACCGCAAACATGAATTAACCACTAGGTATCAAATAGCAGCTTCAAGGTAACAATCTCAAATGGTTTGACCTTCATCTCCAGCTTCCCATCTTCAATTGCTAACTCGGATTCCTCTTCCTCCAGCAGATTAACGCATTTAGCTGCTTTAATTTGACTTGGCATTTGCAATGATGCGTGGCAACTTTCTCCCTTGGTTTCAAAAAATCGTAAAATGATAGTGTCCTCCCCCTCAGCCTTTTTGAGGGCAGAAAGAATCAGGTTATCCGGTTCGAGCGTAAAGCTTTGAAACTCTCCATCAAAAGCCGCAGTATTCACCTGCAAAGCAAATATATGATAGGTAAATTCATAGCCTCGCCGGTGAATAGCTGCTTTTTTCCAGTCACCAGAATGCGGGTAAACCGAATAGACGTAAGTATGTTCACCTAGCTCCATGGCTCCAGGGGTTGGTATTAACGGACCACTCGAACCATCCGTGGACAGAACAGAGACGCTTCTCAATAGTGTACAGTAGATATCCCCGGCCTTTACCTCATTTATAGGCACTCCCCGGGTGAAAAAGGCAAGGCCATGCTTTCCCTCCTGGCAATTGACCCAGTTGACCGAGGGAAATTTGACTGCCTCCTCTGGAGTCGGTGCCGAAGGCAGACCAACAACTCCAAACTGGGTATGGCGGGCATAGACAGGAGCTACCATACAGGTATCAAATTTCACCCGAATTCGTATATGAGATTGCTTTGAGTTGAGTGTAGTAATAAAATCAATTCGAGGTATGTCATTATAAACAATAATTTTCTTGCAGACATCTATAGTTTTGTGTCTGCACAAGATTGAACCAAATTTCTCAGTGAGGTAATAGGGCCACTGTAAGCAGTAAAACGAACTCTTAAAAGTAATAACCGTCCTTACAGGGCCTCTGTCTATTCTACATTCCTCCGGCTTAAAGGTACTGAAGTGAATACCTTCACCGCTTTCTGAGTCAATGAGTTCATCCGATTGACTTCTGTGAAAATAGAGGTCACCGATTTCCTGGTCTATTAACAATTCATTCCCTTCAAGAATCTCTCTCTCATCTTTATCGAATACCCGCAACAAGCCCGTCTTCTCATCTATCGAGAGCTTGAAATGTTCTGTTATGACCTCATTCCCCACGACATCTATATTGGTCATAAATTCTTTGTTCTTCTTTACTAACTGGTAAACACGGTACCCCATCGGTGGGACAGTTGCCACAAAGCCAAGCTTGGCCCTGCGTATACTCCCATCCTCGCGCCGTTCCACCTCAATCACCTCACTGGGAACCTCTTCTCCATTAAGGGCTATACCTAAATCCTCATCCCATCCTGCTCCTAATTCCACTTCAGCCTCCACCCAATCTGTAACATCCCAACTATTTGGATTGAGAACCACAACACCATCCCCTTGCTTCCCATCTTCTAACAAATGATGCACAGAATCCTTAATCAAAACATGTGCTGTCTTCCTTATATCGGCGATATACTCCCAGGCTTCATCGTAGATTTCGTCAATGCCGCAGCTCGGCAGAACATCGTGATTAGCCAGAAAGAGCATCTCCTTCCACATCTCTGTCATAGCATCTTCAGAATACCGTTTCCCACAAATCCAGGCTATTGTAGAGGTCTTTTCCGCAGTAAGTAGTAAGCGTTCACAATCTTTAATAGCTAATTTAAGCCCTATTCGGCTGGAAACCACATCAGGAAAAACATTCTGTAGGTCAGCACTGTAGAGCTCGCCACTAAATTTCGTTAATTCAGTAGCTTCTTTTTCAAGGTTCTTAAAGAAATCACTGGGTACCGAAGCCACCATCTTTGAATCGCTATGTTTACTATTCCATTGGGCAATCTTCTCCGGGGTATCATCCTGTGGGGGAACACCGCCGCTTCCGCACGGCATAAGTATATGAGAGGTTGTTGCAAAGGCTGATAACTTTTCGTAAGCCTCCTCCCATTTATCAAGATGTAGTCCAGCGCGATAGCCCAGGGGCATCCAGTGGCTTATGATTTTTGAACCATCGAGTCCCTCCCAAACAAACTCACTCACACGGTAACCAATACTTTCTGGCATCCCCCGCCGGAAGGCAAGCCACCTGTATCCAGACTTCTTATAAATCTGCGGCATTTGAGCATTAAGCCCAAATCCATCAGCGGCCCAGGCTACCGGTACATCTATGCCAAATTTTTCCTTGCAGTATCTTTTTCCAAAAAGGATTTCTCTGACCAGCACTTCGGCAGCCGGTATCATGGGGTCAGGCATTATATACTGCCCATCAACTATTTCAACCCTACCCGCTTTAATGGCCTCTTTAATGGCTGAAAAGAGAGGGAGATTCCTCTGCTCAATCATTTCCAAAAGGTAGGTTTGCTCCACCAGAAATTTGAACTCAGACTCCCTTGTCATCAAGACGGCATTTAATAGGATCATCTCGTTAATGCAATAATAGTCTTCTTTGGTAAAAGCCCAAACAACATCGTAGTGAGAATGTGGCACCAGATAAATCGTCTTCATTTTTTCCATCGTTTCCATTTTAGCACATTCCTCGCTAAAGACGATTTAGGTTATCCTCTTTTAGCCTCATTAGTAGAACACAACAGGACAAGTTGCTGAGGTATAAATGAAACAAAAACCAATTTTGACAATCGAGGCTCATTATGGTATAAATAACTTATAGGGTCACATAGTACTAGCCGAATTTGGAGGTGTGCTATGAGGCGTCATGCAATGTTTGGAGTATGGCAGGTGGATAAGTGATGCCCTGCCATGCGGCAGGGCGGATGAAACTCGAACTTGACTCGTAGAGGAAGTTGGAGGCCGGTCTCATGAAGGAGAGGCCTGATGTGGTGAATACCACGAGTGAGTTGGGTTCGAGAGTGAGTTCCGGAATAGAATAGAAAGTAATAAGGGAGAGCACTTTTCAAAGTGCTCTCCCTTATTACTTTCTAATTCGAAATTTCTCCAGTACAGAAGCTCTTACCGCTTGGTATATTGAGGTGCTTTACGGGCGCGCTTAAGGCCGTACTTCTTGCGTTCTTTGACCCGAGCATCGCGAGTCAGTAAACCCTCTTGACGCAAAAGGGGCCTAAACTGCTCATTAGCCTTAGCTAATGCCCGGGCAATGCCGTGACGAATAGCCCCAGCCTGCCCATTGGTGCCACCACCCTTCACCTTCACCTCAACATTAAACTTGCCTACAGTATCAGTAGCCAAGAAGGGAAGTTCAATCATGCGGCGGTGCTCAAGGCAAGAGAAAACCTCCTGATAGGGTTTATCATTGACAGTAATCTCTCCTTTGCCTGAGAACAGCTTGACTTGAGCTATAGCACATTTACGCTTACCCGTGCCACGGTTATAGGTTTTAGTAGCCACTAGCTCCTACTCCCTTCCGCAGTTATTTTTGAACCAGCGACCTGGGCCTGGTGAGGATGGCTATCCCCGGCATAAACTTTCAGTTTCTTAAACATGGCTCTCCCCAACCGATTATGGGGTAACATTCCTTTCACTGCGTGCTCAATCACTCTGGTGGGATGAGTAGCAAGCATCTCTTCAAAAGTCACAGCTCTTAAACCCCCCGGGTATCCCGAATACCGATAATAAATCTTCTGCTTGGCTTTATTGCCAGTCACTCTAATCTTAGCCGCATTGAGCACAACGACATAGTCGCCGGTATCGAGATTGGGCACATATATTGGCTTATGCTTGCCCATAAGCAAGCTCGCTATCTGGGAGGCAAACCTACCCAAGGTTTTTCCCGAAGCATCAACAACATGCCACCGACGTTCAATATCTCTGGCTCTAGTTGAATAGGTCTTCATATTCCCATCTCCAGAGTACTGGGGTAATTAACTTTAGTAAGACACAGGCCATGAGCCGGAGCCGTTGGTCCGGCTAAACCCAGCATCTTTGCCTCCATAATCTGGCGAAACTCTTCAAGTCCCACTTTACCTAATCCTACCCTGATTAGCAAGCCCACAGTATTGCGTACCTGATGGGGCAGAAATGAATTGGCAACTACATGAAAGGTGACCAGCTTACCTTGCCTTGTCACCTCAGCTTCGTAGACATTGCGCACTGTGCTCCTTAGCTTACCCAAAGAGGTAGCGAAGGAGGCAAAATCGTGCTCACCTTTAAGAAAATGACACGCCTTATTCATAATTTCAATATTCAACTTATTAGCCACTAGATAAGCAAAACCTTTAACCAAAGGCGAGCGAGTTGGACTATTCCAAATGCAATAATCATACTCTCGACTCAAAGTATCACGTCTGACATTGAAGTCCGCACTCACCCTACAGGCGCCTTCGACTGCAACATCCTCTGGTAAATAGTGATTTAGTGCCCTCACAAAGGTCTCCGTGGGCAAGGCAGACTTGGTTCGAAAGCTAACTACCTGCCCTTTAGCATGCACCCCTGCGTCAGTCCGGCTGGCGGCTATTATGCGGCTACTTTCTCCGGTAAGCTTTTGTATAGCCTGCTCCAGCGCAGCCTGAACGGTTGGTAAGTCAGCTTGCCACTGAAAACCATAGTACTGGCTGCCGTCGTACTCCACAACCAGAACAATCTTGTTAAAACTGTTAAAGAACTTCACCAGCCACGGTGCTCGTTATTCCACCATCTCAAGCTGAGCCATAGGAGCCCTATCACCCATCCTGGACCCTAGTTTGACTATCCGTGTGTATCCTCCGGGACGCTCTGCATATCTAGGAGCAAGCTCATTGAATACCTTATCAACAAGCTTCTTGTCAGTAATAAAAGTCAAAGCCTGGCGCCGGGAGGAAAGATTGCCTTCTTTCCCCAAAGTAATTACCTTCTCTGCCAAACCCCGGGCCTCCTTGGCTTTAGCCTCAGTGGTAACAATCTTCTCGTATCTAATTAAGTCAGTCACCAAGTTACGATACAGTGCCCAGCGGTGGGCTGTAGGTCTACTCAGCTTCCGTCCCGCTATCTGATGTCTCATCCGTCATCTCCCCTTCGACATTTGTATTTCCTTCTATCCCCGAAGAAACCGAAGACGCTGATCGTCTCTTTTTCCTCTCCTCTTTCCCGTCCATCTCAGAGGTAAAAGGCAGGTCAAGGCCATTGAGAATCGCCTCCACCTCCTCTCTAGCTTTAGCTCCAAAGCCGGACATCGCACACAAACCTTCCATGCCTTTTTCCAGAATCTGGCCTAATGTAGTGACACCGCCTCTCCTCAAGCTGTTATAGGTATGTGTGGATAAAGTTAACTGGTCTATAGGCATGTTATATTGCTCTGAGGGAATTAACCGTTGCCATGTCAATTCCACTCCTTCCTCCGTCAGGGCTTTAGCCAGGTCTCGGAAACAGGAAAACTGCTCCATCAGAATAGCAGCGCTTTGACTAACCGCTTCTGTTGGAGATAAAGTGCCATCAGTCCAAACTTCCAAAACAAGCTTTTCTTGATTCCTTCCTTCCTCAAGCCCGCTGGGCTCAACCGAATAATTCACTCTACGCACAGGGGTGAAAATAGCATCTATCGGAAGTGCCCCAATGGGTAAACTATCGCTGGAGCCAGCCGGCACATAACCTCTGCCCAACTCCACATTAAACTCAACACTAAGCTTAGCTTCAGAGGAATCCAGGGTGGCCAAATGAAGTTCAGGATTAGCAACTTCGAAGTCTGCTGACGGCTTAATATCAGCAGCACACACTTCCCCTTCCCCCTCAACCTCTAAAGTCAACTTGCTAGGGTATTGGGAAAGAGGGCGAAGACGTATTGCCTTCGTATTTAACAAAAAGTCTATAGTATCCTCCTTAACGTAAGGAATCGTTGAAAATTCATGCTGAATCCCTTCAATCATAACCCAAGTTATTGCAGCACTAGGCAGGGAGCTAAAAAGCACCCGGCGCAAGCTATTGCCTAAGGTAACTCCAAAACCCCTCTCCAGAGGTTCAGCAACAAAATGACCATGAGTCTCAGTGCTTTCAATGCACTCTACTCTTGGTAATGCTAATCCAGCCAAGAAACCTCCCTAACGTGAATAATATTCAACGATAGCCTTTTCGTTAAACGTGACTTCAATATCACCACCGGCTGGCAGGGCAAGAACCCGACCCACCAATTTTTGCCTATCCATCTCCAACCAACCAGGAACAATTCTGCCCTCGATTTCTTCAACGAGAACTTTGTAATATTCAGTTTGAGTACTAGCCTCCCGCCAAGCGATAACATCCCCAGACTTCACCAAACAAGAAGGGATATCAGTCTTACGCCCATTCAAGAGAAAATGACCATGCTGCACTAGCTGCCTAGCTTGAGGACGAGAATTAGCAAAGCCTAAACGATAAACCACATTGTCTAAACGCCTCTCTAGCAAAACCAAAAGGTTCTCCCCCGCTATACCAGGAAGCCTTTTTGCCTCAGCGAAGAACCTGCGGAATTGCCGTTCCAAAACTCCATAGGTATAGCGAGCCTTCTGCTTCTCCAGCAATTGAAGTCCACGGTCAGACTTCTTCGGGCGCCGCCTAAAAGTGGAGCGGCGCTTAGTCGGAACGTTCTTCCGCTCCAAAGCACATTTAGAGGTAAAACACCTCTCCCCTTTGAGCATTAATTTGCTGTCAACACGACGGCATAAACGACAAACAGCCTGTGTATTCCGTGCCATTTCTATACGCGCCTTCTTTTACGAGGACGACAACCATTATGCGGAACAGGAGTTATATCCCTGATGCTGGTAACCAAAATCCCCGAAGCTTGAAGAGCTCGAATTGCTGCTTCACGACCACTACCAGGACCTTGAATATATACCTCAACCTGGCGCAAACCGTGTTCCTTAGCCCTTTGCGCCGCTCCCTGAGCCGCCAATTGAGCCGCATATGGGGTACCTTTCCGAGACCCTTTGAAGCCAGCTGTACCAGAACTCCCCCAAGTGAGAACATTACCTTTAAGGTCAGTCAAAGTAATAATAGTATTATTAAAGGTAGATTGAATATAAGCTCTGCCTTCGGGAACTAGCTTACGCTCTCGCCTTCTTACTCTGGTTTTCCTTTTTTGAGGCATATCCCTTTCACTACTCCTTTACTTCTTAGTCGCACCACGCCTTTGTCCGCGCCCAGCTACCGTCTTGCGAAGGCCACGCTTAGTTCGAGCGTTAGTCCGCGTCCGTTGTCCTCGGGCTGGCAGATTACGACGATGCCTGGTACCTCGATAGCTGCCGATTTCAACAAGCCTTTTGATATTAAGATTAACTTCTCTTCGAAGCTCACCTTCTACCCTGTGCTCCTTGTCGATAACCCCGCGAATACGGCTGATCTCCTCATCACCAAGATCATTTACTTTAACATCAGGATTAACGCCGCTTGAAAATAAAATCTTGCGACTCAGGGTAGGCCCGATACCATAAATATACTGCAAAGAAACCCAAACTTTTTTATCTCTAGGAATATCAACACCAGCAATACGTGCCATCTCTCAATTTACTCCAACAATTATCCTTGCCGCTGCTTATGCTTAGGGTTCTCGCAAATAACCCGAACTACCCCATGGCGCCTGATAATCTTGCATTTATTGCAACGACGTTTAACAGAAGCTTGTACTTTCATTCTCAACTACCTTAAATTTGGAAAAATCCGCTTAATAATAAACTATTGCCACCGGAGATGTCAAAATGCAATCTGCTCAATAGCTACTTGAACCGATAAGTAATCCTCCCCCGGCTCAAATCATAGGGTGAAAGCTCTACCAATACTCTATCAGCGGGCAGAATCCTAATGTAATGCCGCCTCATCTTACCCGAAATATGAGCCAAGACCTTGTGCCCATTAGCTAACTCTACGCGGAATGTAGCATTAGGTAACGTTTCAATCACCTTACCTTCAACTTCTATTGTCTCTTGCTTAGGCATACTCTTCTACAACAGGGTTAGTACTCAAGTCCACCAGCGAAGACCCTACAACCATCGTTTGACTTTCACCTATTTAGGCTTGAGTACACCGATTATTTCCTCAGCTACTCTTTCTATTCCCAGCCCACCATCCACCCTAATAAGCTTGCCCTCTGCCTCGTAATAGTCTAAGAGAGGCGTAGTCTGGGCAAAATAAACCTTTAGCCGCTCCTTCACCGTCTCTACAGTATCATCCGAGCGCTGGTATAGCTCGCCGCCACATTTATCGCATTTGCCAGGAGTCCTTGGCGGCGAAGTTATTTCATGATAAGGTACCTGACATTGGCGGCATATCCAGCGTCCGCTAAGACGTTTCAACAGTTCTTCTTCCGCCACCTCGATGTACATTGCTTTATCTATAGCCTTGCCTTGATTGGCCAGAGCCTTGTCAAGCGCCTTAGCCTGGCCCAAAGTTCGAGGAAAGCCATCAAAAACACACCCTTCCCTGCAATCAGGCTCACTCAGCCGCTCCGAAACCACCTGAATTGTTACTTCATCAGGAACCAACATACCCTTATCCATGTAAGCTTTGACTGACTGTCCAAGCTTGGTTCCTTTCTCCACCGCCTGCCGGAATAAGTCACCAGAAGCTATATGGGTTAGCCCCAGATGCTGAGAAATAAACGACGCCTGAGTTCCCTTACCTGCTCCTGGAGCACCAAGCAAAACCAAAAACATCCGTTTCACCTCCTTACTTCAAGAAACCTTCGTAGCGACGCATTGTTAACTGTGCTTCTATTTGTTTCATAGTATCTAAAGCCACACCAACAATAATAAGCATCCCCATACTAGATAAAGTCAGCACTGAGACACTGGTTATCGTCCGAGCAAAAAAGGGCATAACTGCCACCAAAGCTAAGAAAAGTGCTCCTCCCCAGGTAATATGGCTGATAACCTTATTAAGGTAATCAGTCGTGGGCTTCCCGGGACGGACGCCGGGGATAAAACCCCCCTGGCGCTGTAAGGTTCTCGCTAAATCCATCTGCTCAAATATCACCATAGTATAGAAAAAGGCAAAGGCAACTACCATCAAGAAATAAAACCCCCAATAAAATAAACCTACGGGCAGAGCCGCACCAGGGTTGAACCAGTTCATAAGTGTGTTAGCAAAATTTGGATCCATGCCCTCCGGGCTAGCAAAATAGCTAGCTATTGTTCCCGGGAAAATCATCAATGACATAGCAAAGATAAGAGGTATCATTCCAGCAGTGTTCACTCGAAGCGGGATATGCGTTGAACCTGACTGGCGATACATGCGACTGCCGCGAAAGGCAGTCCGTGCATATTGGACCGGAATGCGGCGATGACCTTCGGTGAATATGACTATAAGTACCACAGTAGCCAAGGCCAAAATGGTAAAGGCAATCAGGCCGACCATATCTTGCTTGGCTATAAGGCCACGACCAATCATTTCTGGCATACTAGCCACAATACCAGCAAAAATTATTATCGACACACCATTGCCAATACCTCGCTCAGTAATCAGCTCACCAATCCACACAAGAAACATGGTGCCGGCTGTCAGCGACAGAATCATAGCGAACGTAGGTAGTGCCTCGGCATACTCAATGATGCCCTGGCTGCGCATCAGTGACAACTGAGCATAACCCTGAAGAGCCGCCAATGGTACAGTTAGCCAGTGGGTAAATTGGTTAATTCTACGCCTGCCAGCTTCCCCCTCTTGAGATAAAGCTCGAAGACGAGGAATAACCGGAACTAATAACTGCATAATAATGGAAGCAGTTATGTAAGGATAAACTCCCATAGCCACCACACTGAAGTTCTTCATAGCCCCACCGCTAAACAGGTCAAGCATGCCTAAAAGTTGATTTCGTTCAAAAAGTTCACGTAACGCCTCAAGGTCTACTCCGGGTAAAGGCACGTGAGCGATAAAACGAAAAACTACCAGCATGCCTAAAGTGAAAAGGAGTCTCCGCCTCAGGTCTGGCAGCGAAAAGGCATCCACCAATGCCTGAATAAGACGTGGTCTAGCTTCCCTCTGTTGCACTCTAAATCGCCTCCACTCTTCCCCCAACAGCTACAATTTTCCTTTCAGCAGCAGCGGAAAACTTATCAACCCTTACCACAAGAGGACGGTCAATCTCGCCATCGCCCAAGACCTTGACTGGCCGCTTAAGGGATTTAACCAACCTAGCTTTAAGTAACTCCTGCGGAGTAACCTCAGTATTAGGAGCGAACACTTTAAGTTTGCCTACATTAACAACATTATATTCAATTCGAAAAATGTTAACGAACCCTCGCTTCCGAGGTAAACGCTTGATAAGGGGCAGCTGCCCTCCCTCAAAACCAAGGCGAACTCCGCCCCCAGAACGTGATTTCTGCCCCTTACAGCCTCGCCCTGAATAAGTACCATGCCCACTGCCATCGCCGCGCCCAACGCGCTTTCTCCGATGCTTAGCACCTATAGGGGGCTTCAATTTACTCTGGTCCATCACCAATCACTTCCGCTTTAACCAAATGACTAACCTTGGCTATCATACCTCGAATGCAGGGGGAATCTTCATGTTCCACTGTGTCATAAAGCCGATGAACCCCCAAAGCTCTCAAGGTTCGCTTTTGCTCCTTAGCATAGCCGATATCGCTCTTTATCCAAGTAACGCGCAACTTAGCCACTTGTCTCGATCTCCTCAACTTCAAGCCCAGCTTTCCGCCTAGCTACAACCTCTTCCGGGTCCCTCAGGCTTGCTAAAGCCAATATAGTTGCTCTAACCACATTAACTGAATTAGGGCTACCCAAAGACTTGGTAAAGACATCCTTTATGCCCGCAGCTTCCAGCACCGCCCGAACACTGTTACTAGCAATCACACCAGTTCCAGGCCGCGCTGGCTTAAGCAGGACCTTCGCCGCTCCAAACTTAGCCAATACCTCATGGGGAATAGTAGTGCCTGCAGTGGAGATTCTGATCAGTTCCTTCCGAGCTGTAACGCCAGCTTTGCGAATTGCTTCCGGCACCTCCCTGGCTTTACCCACTCCAGCCCCTACACATTCATTACCGTCGCCAACCACCACTAGAGCCCTAAAATGAAGACGCTTACCGCCTTTAACAACCTTGGCTACTCGATTAAGCGATACTAGCTTCTCACTCAGGTCTAGCTCACTGGCATCAATTTTGGCTCTCTCTCCAATTACCTTGGTAATCGCTTTCATTTAACAAACCTCAAAATTCTAGCCCGGCTTCCCGGGCAGCCTCAGCCAAAGCTTTCACCCTCCCGTGATATTTATAACCGCCCCTATCAAAAACCACTTGGCTAATCCCCTTATTCAACGCACGCTGGGCTAAAAGAGCACCTATTAACCCAGCACCTTCTGTCTTGGTCTTCCCCCTCATCTTGTCTCTCATTTCTGGATCCAAAGTACTGGCTGAAGCCAGAGTATGCCCAACAGAATCATCTATAACCTGAGCATAAATACACTTTAAGCTCCGAAAAACACAAAGCCTCGGCCTCGTCATCGTGCCAGTTACTTTAGCCCTAATTCGAGCGTGTCGCCGCTCTCGAGCTAGCCTTGTATCTTTTCTAGCCATTAATATCTATCATCCTCTTGGTGCTATCCTGCCTGCTTTACCAGGTTTGAGACGAAGCCTCTCCCCAGCATACAGGATACCCTTACCTTTATAAGAGTCGGGAGGGCGAATAGCCCGAATTCGGGCTGCTGTCTCACCCACAACCTCCTTATCAATGCCAATAACGCGGATACGGTTCGTCCCCTCCACCACAATATCCACACCAGATGGTGGGGAAAAGTCTACCGGATGAGAAAATCCAACCTGTAGCATCAATCCATTGTCGACTTTTTGGGCCCTGTAGCCAACGCCTCTAATCTCCAGAGTCTTTTCAAAACCCTTGGTAACCCCCTCAACCATGTTGGCCAGGAGACTTCGAGTTAATCCATGCAAAGCACGATGGACTCTGTTATTACTAGGTCGTGCCACTATCAGGTTCTCATCCTTCAATGTGATAGAAATATCTGGATGAAATGAGCGAGACAACTTACCTTTACTACCCTCAACAACCACTTCGTTGCCCTCAATATTGACCTTGACGCCTTGAGGTACCGGTATAGGGAGTAATCCTACCCGAGACATAAACTCGCCTCCAAAGGCTTAATTACCAAACATAACATAATAACTCACCACCGAGATTTTGGCGCCATGCATCCTTCCCAAGCATGATTCCTTTAGGTGTAGATAAGAGGGCAACACCAAGGCCACCGTATACGCGGGGAATTTCCCTGCGGTGTACATAAATTCTGAGGCCAGGCTTACTCACCCTTTCCAAACCCAGGAGGGCCGGTTGATTATCTATATACTTCAGGATAATTTTAATCACTCGTTGTGGTTCGCCCCTAAGCACAGCATAATCAGTAATAAAGCCCTCGTCCTTGAGAATCTTAGCAATAGATAGCTTAGTCTTTGAGGCCGGTATAAGCACGCTGTCATGACGCACCATGACGGCGTTACGAATCCGAGTTAACATATCAGCAATTGGGTCAGTAACCATCAATAAACACCTCCAGTACTTTCAATCACCAGCTTGACTTTCTCACCCCAGGAATCTGACCACTTAAAGCCAACTTTCGAAAACAGATACGACATAAACCAAACTTACGTATATAAGCACGCGGCCTGCCACATAATTGACATCGATTCCGTTGCTGCACTTTATACTTCGGAGGGCGCTTCGATTTTACAATTTTAGATAATTTTGCCATACCTAATACAAACCTACTAACTTCTTCTGAAAGGCATGCCTAAAGACTCAAGTAAACTCATACCTTCCTCATCGCTGGCTGCGGTAGTAACGATAGTCACTTCGAGTCCCCGCAGCCTGTCCACTTTGTCATAATCAATCTCAGGGAAAACTAACTGCTCCTTAATACCCAAAGTGTAGTTACCCTTACCATCAAAGGAATCTCGGGATACTCCTTGAAAATCCCGAATGCGTGGCAAAACAATATTAACCAGTTTATCAAAGAAGTCATACATCCGCCTGCCTCGTAATGTTACCATCATTCCAATAGGCATACCTGCCCTAATTTTAAAAGAGGCAATAGACTTCTTGGCCCGCGTTATCACTGGGTGTTGCCCTGAAATGGTCGCCAAATCTGCCTCAGCTGCTTCCAAAGCTTTGGGGTTCTGTACTGCCTCACCCAAACCGATATTCAGCACAACCTTGCTAAGCTTTGGCACCTGCATCACATTCCCATACCCAAACTTTTTCACCAGTTGAGGTACCGTTCCCTTTGCATAGCTTTCTTTCAATCGAGACATCTTTGAAATACACCCTTTAGCTAATCAATTACCTCGTGGCAAGAACGACAAATTCGTGTTTTTCTGCCATCATCGAGAAAACGGAAGCCAACCCGAGTCGGCTTGTTGCACTTATTGCAAACCAACATCACATTTGATACCCGGAGTGGCGCTTCGAGCTCAATTATGCCAGCTTGTCTAGCTGCGCCGCGAGCTCGGGAATGACGCTTAATCATATTGATACCGTCTACTATTACCACATTATTTCTAGGCAAAGCCTGCCGTACCCTACCCTTTTTCCCCCTGTCTTTGCCAGCAATAACGAGAACCGTATCATTCTTTCTAATCTTCACTTCAAAGAACCTCTGGAGCCAAAGACACGATTTTCATAAAATTCTTGTCCCTCAGCTCTCTAGCTACTGGACCAAAAATACGAGTGCCTTTAGGATTATTCTTATCATCCAGAATAACCGCAGCATTGTCATCAAATCTGATATAAGAGCCATCTCGACGATGGTACTGTTTAGCTGTCCGCACGACTACAGCATGCACCACATCACTTTTCTTCACTACGCCGCCAGGTACAGCTCGCTTTACTGTAGCTACAATAATATCGCCGACACCGGCATATCTTCTTCGAGTGCCGCCAGGCACATTGATGCACATAATCTGCCGGGCTCCCGTATTGTCAGCTACTTTGAGTCTACTATTAGGTTGAATCACTCTCTCTTGCCCCTAACCGAATCTAGGTTACTTCCGTAGGCTTGACCTCGGCAACTTCCTTCCTGCTTATTATTTCCATTACCCGCCAGCATTTCTCTTTAGACAAAGGACGTGTCTCGACAATCTTCACTATATCCCCAACCTTGCAGGCATTAGTCTCATCATGGACTTTAAATTTAGAAGCATGCTTAACAACCTTCTTATAAAGAGGATGGCGTCTTAAACTTTCCACCAAGACTACCACTGTTTTATCCATCCTATCGCTTATTACCTTGCCAGTTCTAACTTTTCGTTTCTTTTCCATAGACTACCTTATACCAAGCTCCCTTTCCCTTATTATAGTCTCCATCCTGGCAATTTTCTTCTTAGCCTTCGGCAACTCCCGGTGATTAACCAGCTGCCGAGTAGCCAGACGAAACCGCAAATTAAAAAGCTCCTGGTGGGCTTCCTCCAACCGCTTCAATAATTCTTCATTGCCAAGAGCGCGAATCTCATTAACTTTCAACTTTCGCCTCTTCTTTAACCGTTTCTTTTACCACGAACCTGGTGCTAATAGGTAACTTATAAGAAGCCAGATGCATTGCCTCCTTAGCCACAGTCTCTTTTATGCCACCTATCTCGAACAGCATTCTCCCTGGCCTAACTACAGCTACCCAGTGGTCGGGAGCGCCTTTGCCACCGCCCATTCTCGTCTCCGCCGGTTTTTTAGTCACTGGCTTATCTGGGAAGACACGAATCCACATCTGACCGCCGCGACGCAGAAAACGAACCATAACACGACGAGCAGATTCAATCTGCCTAGCTGTTATCCAAGCTGCCTGCCCAGCTTGCAACCCAAACTCACCAAAGACAATGGTATTTCCCGATTGCGCTTTGCCTCTTCGTTGCCCTCGGTGAGTTTTACGATACTTCACTCGTTTCGGCTGTAACACTTTCTCTCCTTACTTCAGGAAAAACATCACCTTTATAAACCCAGACTTTAACCCCAATATGCCCTAAGGCAGTGTGAGCTTCAGCAAAACCATAATCAATATCAGCACAGAGTGTATGCAGAGGCAGCCGGCCTTGATGCATAGTTTCACGACGAGCAATTTCATTACCTCCCAACCTCCCAGCACAACTTATCTTCACCCCTTTCGCACCAGCTTGCATCGTCCGAAAAACAGTTTGCTTCATTGCTCGTCTAAAAGCTACCCGACGCTCAAGTTGCTCAGCTATGTTTCGAGCTATCAGACAAGCCTCAAGCTCAGGTTGCTCAGCTTCTCTAATCGACAGCCGCACTCTCTTGCCGCAGGTTTTTTCCAACTCTGACCTCAATTCCTCAGCACGTTGCCCACCTCGTCCAATAACAATGCCAGGGCGAGCCGAATACAAAGTCAACAGAACCTCATTACCTTGGTGGTCAGTTTCCACCTTGACAATGCCACCATCAGAGCACTTCCTCTCTATAGCTTGGCGTAACTTCAGATCTTCCTGCAAAAACTCAGTATAATGCTTATCATCATACCATTTAGCATGCCAATCCCTAATGACACCAATTCTAAATCCGTAAGGGTGAACTTTATGACCCACTTATTCTTCTCCCTCCTCAGAAACAGAAACACTGATATGAGTAAAACGCTTTAAGATTGGACTCACCCGCCCTCTGGCCTGAGGACGGAATCTCTTTAAGGTATGTCCCCCGTCAGCCATGATAGCAGCAATCTTAAGCTCAGAAGGCACCATCTGGAAATTGTTTTCAGCATTGGCGGCTGCCGATTTAATTACTTTAGCCACAACTTGGCCTGCTGGAGTTGGTAAAAACTTAAGAATAGTCAAGGCTTCATCAACTTTTTTACCCCGTACCATGTCTACGACTAACCTGACTTTCCGGGGCGAAATACGAACGTCTTTAGCTACTGCTTCTACCCTCATAATACTGAACTATTCCTTCTTCCTTGCCTGAACAGTTACCTGTGACTTGCTAACGTGCCCGCGGAATGTCCGAGTCATGGCAAATTCTCCCAATTTATGCCCCACCATGTTCTCAGTAATAAAGATGGGCACATGTCGCCGACCATCATGCACTCCAATGGTATGCCCCACCATTTGAGGCAGGATAGTAGAGGCTCGCGCCCAAGTCTTTATCACCACCTTCTCGCCAGAGTGATTAAGTGCCTCTATTTTCTCAAACAACTTGCTATTGCAATAAGGGCCTTTTTTGGATGAACGTGACATTCTCTTCCTGCCTCCTCAAGTACCTCTCTATTTCCGCCGCCTGACAATTAATCTATCTGAAGCCTTGTGACGGCGTGTTCTATAGCCGAGAGCTGGCTTACCCCACGGTGTTTTTGGATGCATTCCAATAGGAGATCTACCTTCACCTCCCCCATGGGGATGGTCTCGCGGTGTCATAGCCGAACCACGCACTTGGGGGCGCCGCCCCATCAACCTAATGCGTCCAGCCTTGCCTACCTTTAAACCCTGGTGCTCAACATTACCTACCTGCCCTACGGTAGCCATACAAACAGTCAAAAAACGCCGTACCTCTCCCGAGGGTAACCGAACAAGCGAATATTTATCCTCTTTACCCAGAAGGTGTGCTACCACTCCGGCACTACGCACTACTTGCCCGCCCTTGCCCGGTTGGAGCTCAATATTATGAATCAAAGTGCCCTCCGGGATTGAACCTAATGGCAAGGCATTGCCCGGCCTTATTTCAGCATCATCGCCCGCTTTTACAACATCGCCTACGCCTAGCCCCAAAGGGGCGAGTATGTAACGCTTATCCCCATCCAGATAATGAATAAGAGCAAGGCGAGCCGAACGAATGGGGTCATACTCAATGGCAGCCACTTTCCCAGGGACACCAAATTTGTCTCTCTTGAAATCAATTATCCGTAATCTACGTTTAGCACCACCACCCCGGTGCCGCACAGTTACAACGCCTCTATTGTTCCGCCCTGCCTTCTTCCTAAACGGCTTCAACAGAGACTTCTCAGGGACCGTCTTGGTTATCTCCTCAAAAGAGGCGCTGACCATGCCCCGTCTGCTCGGTGATGTTGGACGATAGGTTTTTAGTGCCAAAGACTACTTCCTCCTAACTCCTATGGATGTTTCCTCTGCCACCGGCTCTTCCTAAGAAGCTTACGATGCTTATGCTTTGCCATTTTCTTGTTCCGTTTTTTAATAACTGAACCCAATTTTAATCCCCTATTGCTTAAACACCCTCAAAGAATTCTATCTTACCGCCTGGCTCCAAGGTAACGACTGCCTTCTTCCAAGAAGGGGTCAACACCTGCCGCCTGCCTATCCTTTTCATCTTTCCAGGGACAGTCATCACATTTACCTTAGCCACCTTAACCTTAAAAGCTGCTTCTACTGCTTCCTTAATCTGTGGCTTAGCAGCTTTCCGAGCTACCTCAAAAGCATACCTGTTCTGCTCCTGAAGCAGCGTGGTTTTTTCAGTGACTAAAGGGCGTCGCAATACTTCATAAAGATGCATATTAACACAGACCCCAAAGTTTAGCTTTAAGTGGCACTAGTCGCTACCTCCTGAGTTGGCTTTTGGCCCCACAGCTCTTCCATCCTCCGCACGGCAGCTACAGTCACTATCAATGTTCTATAAGAGAGTAAATCAGCCACATTAAGCAAAGATGCTGGCGTTGTTTTAACGCCTAGCAAATTGCGTGCCGACTTAACCACATTAGCTTCGGTTCCAGCAGTAGCAATAAGAGCAGAGGTGCCGACTCCTAGCGATAATAAGATATCAAGGATTCCTTTCGTTTTTGGCTCGTCAAGCTCAAGCCTGTCCACAACTTTTACTTCTCCATCGCTCACCTTGGCAGAAAGAACACACCTCAAGGCTAAACGCCGCATCTTCTTAGGCATAGCCTGCCGATAACTCCGAGGGTGGGGCCCAAAAGCCACTCCACCCCCCCTAAGGAGTGGTGACTTTTTATCACCACGACGTGCCCGACCAGTATGCTTCTGCGCAAAAAGCTTCCTTGTGCTCCCTCTAACCTCACCCCTCGTCTTAGTATCAGCAGTGCCCTGACGACGATTAGCTAACTGTCTCACTAACGCCTGATGCACCACAGCTTCATTAAAGGGCACGCCAAAGACATCGTCCCCTATTTCTATCTGGCTAACTACTTCACCTTTCAAATTATAAACCTGAACTTGCACCTTTTTTAACCTTCACCCAGCTTTCTTAATGAGCAACAGGCCTTTCTTAGCACCAGGCACTGCGCCCTTCACCAGAAGTAAGTGACGAGCTAAATCAACATCGATTACCTTAAGATTACGCGCCGTTACTCGTCTATTCCCCATACGTCCAGCCATGCGAGTTCCTTTGAGCACCCGCCCCGGGGACGTAGTTGCACCAATAGAGCCGGGGGCCCGGTGGCGGTCGGATTGTCCATGAGTCTTTGGCCCACCAGCAAAATGATGACGCTTAACTACGCCAGCAAAACCTTTGCCTTTCGATACACCAATGACATCGATTAAATCACCCGTCTTAAACATATCTACATCAATTCTCTGTCCCACTTGAACAGGCTTGACATCTTCCACATCAAACTCACGGAGATACCTAAGCTGGCCCACATCCTTAAGATGCCCTTTTTGCGGAGAGTTAAGCCGCTTTGTTTCTCCGAAGCCGAGCTGGACAGCACTGTAACCATCCTTCGCCTCAGTCTTCACCTGGGTAACAAAGCAAGGGCCGGCTTCAATGGCCGTTACTACTACTTCGCCATCCTCTCGGAAAAGCTGAGTCATGCCTATCTTTCTACCAATCATTCCTTGAGTCATTTTTCCCGACTATAACCTAATATCTATTTCCACGCCAGAAGGCAACTGAAGCTGGGTCAACGCATCTACAGTTTTGGAACTTGGCCCCAAAATATCAATAAGGCGCATGTGAGTACGAATCTCAAATTGCTCCCGCGAATCCTTATCAATATGGGGAGAACGAATGACGCAAAACTTTTGGATTCGAGTAGGTAGGGGTACTGGGCCAACAACCACAGCACCAGTGCGCTCTGCAGTCTCCACAATCTGCCCCACTGACTGGTCAACCAGCTTGTGGTCATATCCCTTAATCTTAATTCGAATCTTTTGCTTAGGCATTTATCTTCCTTTAGCCCCGACCTTAATCTGCTCCACCAAATTAGCAGGCATCTCTTTGCAGCAATCAAACTCCAGAGAATAAGTTGCCCTGCCCTGGCTTAGTGACCTTAGTGCAGTAGCGTAGCCGAAAGTCTCAGCTAGGGGAACAAAAGAACGGACAACACAAATTTCACCCTGGGTCTCAATGCCCTCAATATGCCCTCTTCTTGAATTCAAATCACCGATGGCATCACCCAGGAACTGTGCTGGCAGCACTAGTTCTAACTTCATAATTGGCTCAAGGAGAGTAGGTTTAGCCTTACTGACACCATCTTTCAAAGCTATTGAACCTGCCATCTTGAAAGCCAATTCCGAAGAATCAACTTCATGGAAGCTGCCATCATATAAAGTCACCTTGATATCCACTATTGGATAACCAGCTACTACGCCGTTTTCTAAAGCCTCTTTGACTCCCGCTTCTACTGCTGGAACATATTCCTTTGGTATAGTCCCCCCTCGAAGCTGGTTAAGAAACTTAAACCCACTACCACGCCCTCCAGGCTCAAGTCTAAGCCAGACATGGCCATACTGTCCATGGCCGCCAAACTGACGGATAAATCTACCCTCAGTTTCTACTGGCACAGTGATAGCCTCCTTGTAAGCTACTTGTGGCTTGCCAACCCTTACCATCACATTAAACTCACGCAGCATGCGGTCTATTAAAACCTCCAGATGCAATTCGCCCATCCCCGAAATAAGAGTCTGCCCAGTTTCCTCATCACTGCGTATCTTAAAGGTAGGATCCTCTTCCGAAAGTTTATTCAGAGCTTCACCCAGCCTATCTTGATCAGCCTTACTCTTAGGTTCAGCAACCACCGAAAGCACCGGCTCAGGAAAACGAATAGGTTCGAGAACAACAGAGTGGGCCAAATCACACAAAGTATCCCCCGTGAAGGTATCCTTAAGGCCGAGAGTAGCGGCGATAGCGCCGGTATCAACCTCTTTAACTTCCTCGCGTTTATTAGCATGCATAAGAACCAATCTTCCAAGACGCCCCTTGTGGCCTCTACTAGAATTAAAGACCTGTGTCCCCACCCTGACCTTACCTGAGTAAACCCGAAAATAAACTAACCTGCCCATAAAAGGGTCGGCAACTACCTTGAAAGCTAAAGCTAAAAATGGGGCGTCGTCACTCGCCTCCCAGAGAACCTCTTCACTACTCTCAGAATCAATAACACGAACCGGTGGCATCTCTAAAGGAGAGGGAAGATAATCTGTAACAGCATCAAGCAATAATTGGATTCCCTTATCTCTCAAAGCGCTACCGCAAAGGACAGGCACTATCCGATTAGCCAAAGTCAACTTCCTTATAGCAGCTTTGACTTCATGACTGGGAATATCTTCATCTTCAAGGTAAAGCAACATCAATTGATCATCATTCTCAGCTAGCGTCTCAATTAGCGACCGACGGTATTTAGCCACCTCAACTTTCTTTTCCTCTGGAACAGGCATTTCTACCATCGTTGTGCCAGCATCATCGGAAAAGTGCCAAGCTTTTTCATCGATTAAGTCTATAACACCCTGGAAAAGATTCTCCTTACCCAAAGGCAACTGTATCGGTATAGCTCTGGTCCGCAGACGCTTTTCCATCATGCTTATAGTGCGATAAAAGTCAGCACCCACCCTATCCATTTTGTTGATAAAACAGATTCTCGGCACGCTGTATTTATCCGCTTGACGCCACACTGTCTCTGATTGAGCCTCTACCCCAGCCACAGCATCAAATACCACTACCCCCCCATCCAGCACTCGGAGACTGCGTTCAACTTCGGCAGTAAAATCCACATGCCCTGGGGTGTCAATGATATTTATACGATGTTCCCCCCACTGACAAGTGGTAGCTGCGGCAGTGATAGTAATGCCTCGCTCTCGCTCTTGCTGCATCCAATCCATCACCGCTGTCCCTTCATCTACCCCACCAACCTTATAAGTCCGACCTGTGTAAAATAGGACTCTCTCGGTAACAGTAGTTTTGCCAGCATCAATATGAGCGATGATGCCTATGTTTCGCACTTTGTCTAAAGGAAAAGTCCTGGGCATAATATTATTTCCTATGCCAACCATTTCTTCTGGCTTTAAAGTCTTAACTACTGCAGTCGTCACCATCGATAATGAGCAAAAGCTTTATTTGCCTCGGCCATCCTATGAGTGTCTTGCCGCTTCTTGATAGTTGCTCCCTGCTCCTGAGCAGCATCGATAATCTCAGCCGCCAATTTCTCCGCCATAGATTTACCACTCCGAGCTCGAGCATAATTGACAAGCCAGCGCATAGCTAAAGACAATGCGCGTTCAGATCGAACCTCAATTGGCACCTGGTAAGTAGCGCCACCAACACGCCGCGATTTAACTTCAAGTACAGGGGTAGCATTCTTAATAGCCTTGTCTAGAACCTCCATAGGCTCCGTTTTCAATTGTTGATTAACCAAATCCAAAGCATCATAAACAACTCGCTCAGCTGTGGCCTTCCTCCCTTGCACCATCACTCTATTGATAAACTTAGCCAAGGTATGGCTTCCATACCTTGGGTCAGGATGTATTTTCCTTTTTACTACTCTAGTTCGCCTTGACATCTAAACTCCCAAAGTGTTAACTGGTTTTACTTCGCTTGGCTCCATATTTACTCCGCCCCTGCTTGCGATTCTCTACCCCAGCAGTATCCAGAGTACCCCGAATAATATGATATCGAACTCCAGGCAAATCTTTTACCCTACCACCACGGATAAGAACCACAGAATGCTCTTGCAAATTATGTCCCTCCCCAGGGATATAAGCAGTAACTTCAATACCATTGGTCAACCGCACGCGGGCAATCTTACGTAAGGCAGAATTGGGCTTCTTCGGAGTCATAGTCTTAACCAGAATACAGACTCCACGCTTCTGCGGCGAGTTTCCACCTCGCTTAGTTATATTTTTTAAAGCATTATAAGTGAGGCCCAATACCGGAGCTTTGCTCCGCTTAGCGAGCCGCCGCCGCCCCTTTCGAACCAGTTGATTAACCGTCGGCATCTTAATCTATTCCTTCCCTATTATAAACATAAACAACAATAAAAAAACCACCTAGTTGTCTACCGGTCTACCTCCCGATAAGGTTCGCGCCCCGGTTCAACTAGCCGGCCTACTCAGGTTTTCCAACCCAGACTAATGGCTAGTAGACGCTAACAGAAAAATATAGCACAAATATATGATAAATGTCAAACACACCATAATATTGACAGATATATACCTGTCGTGCTACTCTGCTCTACGAAAACAACACTGGGGAGTGATTCCTTCACGTAGGAGTGAAGCAGATGAATAATCCGACCGAGCAGGTGTTATCATGGAGCTTTAATGTTCCCAATACCATAACCTTGGTGCGTTTAGCTTTAACCGCACCCATCGTTTGGCTCGTCTGGCAAGGGGGGTCGGCAGAAGTCCTGCTGGCTGGTATCCTCCTTTGCATTGCCTGGGTCACCGATGGCTTGGATGGCTTCCTGGCCCGCAGGAGGGGAGAATCAAGCATAGCTGGGGGACTCTTAGACCTGGGCACCGACCAGATAATCATTATTTCTACGTTGATGGCGTTAATAGCCGGCGGATACTGGTCGCGCACGGCCGACCTGATGCCCTTCACCCCATATCCTTATGCAGCAATTGTGGTGGCCGCAGGCCTTGCAGTGATAGCCGGTGTGCTCAGTTTTTTGTGGAAGCGGCGTACCCGCCCGATGGAGTTTCCTCCCCCCACCCAAATAGCCAAGATTAGCTTCTCGGTTCAGATGCCCACGCTGGTAGTGGCCGTTCTTGGCATAGGGCCAAGTACGGGCCCGAACTGGCTACTTGCCACCCTGATGTACCTCACGATTATCATCCTTGCGCTCTCCTTCTACTCTTACCTCAAGAAAGGTGGCTACGTTTTTACCGATTGACCCTGTATCTCAGAGCAAGAATAGGGCAACTTGTGGAAACAGATACCCGATGCCGTATATCAGTTGCTGGGTATTGCGCTAAGCCTAAAGGGCAATAAAACTTGCTCGATAGGTTAACATACCGGCTCTTGGCCTCCAATTCCAGACCCTTCTTCAGCGTGTCTCTCATCCCCTGATTGCAAAGATACTTATAGGCAGCTAGAGATTCTCGACTATTGGCCATTATCTTCTTTGCCATCTCCCGCACAGTCTCTTCCAGTTTCTCCGCAGGGACCACCATATTTGCCAAAGAGCCGTCAGCTACCCCCGCTACCATTCCCATGGTTGCCATGGTAAAATTAAATAAGCAAATCAACACAAAAAGAGGTTGTTTTGATGGTACAAAAGAATAAGAAGAGCTATGCAGTTGGTGTGGCTGACAAGCCCCTTATCGGCTCCACGATTGGAGATTTCTTCGACCAGATAGCAGCCACCTATCCTGGTAATGAGGCCGTCGTTTCATGCCATCAGGACGTACGGCTGACCTATTCGCAGCTTAAGGAAAGGGTAGACGAATTCGCAAAAGGTCTGATGCATCTCGGTGTGGAGAAAGGCGACAGGGTAGGCATATGGTCAACAAACAATGTGGAATGGCTGATAACGCAACTGGCAACTCCCAAGATCGGGGCAATCCTCGTTAGCTTAAATCCTTCATACCAAGTCCCGGAGCTGGAGTATGCGCTGAAACGCTCCGGTGTTTCTATACTAATTCTTTCACCCGGAACAAAGTACGCTGACTACGTTGAAATGGTCTGCAAGCTTGTTCCAGAGGCAGCTACCACCACAAAGGGCAAAACACTCGAATCAAAAGCTCTGCCCCTGCTCAGGCAACTGGTGACCATTGGGTCAACCAAACTGGCCAGTGCCTACACAACGGACGAAGTCACCGACCTCGGTAGTAAGCTTTCGGATTCAAAGCTTGCTACCAGGCAGCGCAGTCTTGAGTTCGATGAGCCTGTCAACATCCAGTATACCTCCGGGACAACAGGCTCACCCAAAGGAGCCACACTGACCCATCACAACATCCTGAACAATGGCTTCATGATTGCTGAAATCCTCAGAATTACTGACAAGGACCGGCTGTGCGTACCCGTGCCGTTCTACCACTGCTTCGGAATGGTTCTAAGCAACCTGCTCTGTCTGACGCACGGCGCTACAATAGTTCTCCCTGGCGACCAGTTCGATGCGGGAAAAGTCTTAAAGACAATTCATGACGAGCGGTGCACGGCCGTCCACGGAGTCCCCACCATGTTCATCGCAGAGTTAGAGCATCCTGATTTCTCCAAATACAATCTATCATCCCTGCGCACAGGAATCATGGCAGGTTCTCCCTGCCCTATAGAGGTAATGAAGAAAGTCATCGGGGAAATGGGAATCAAGGACATCACAATCTGCTATGGAATGACCGAGACATCACCTGTTTCGTTCCAGACTCGCGTCGGTGACCCCATCGACCTCAGGGTATCGACTGTTGGCACTCCTCACCCCTGGGTAGAGGCAAAAATCATTGACAAAGAAACGGGAAAACTATTGCCCACCGGCGAGGCCGGGGAGATATGTACACGTGGCTATGTAGTCATGGCTGGCTACTGGGAACGGCCTGATTGGACCAAGGAAGCCATCGACGAACTCGGATGGATGCACACCGGGGATTTGGGCATGATGGACGAACGCGGCTATGTGAATATAGTCGGGCGCACCAAGGACATGGTTTGTAGGGGCGGCGAGAACATCTATCCACGGGAGATCGAGGAGGTGCTCTACCAGCACGAGAAAATCATGGATGCTCAGGTCATCGGCGTGCCCAGCGTCAAGTACGGGGAAGAGCTGATGGCATGGATAATACTCAAACCTGGTCAGACCGCTACAACCGACGAAATTAAAGCATTCTGCCAAGAAAGGCTGGCCTACTACAAGGTTCCAGCGTACATCAAGCTCGCAGACGAGTTCCCGATGACCGTCACTGGCAAAATCCAGAAGTTCAAAATGCGTCAGACAGCAATCAAGGAGCTGGGCTTGGAAGAAGCTGCCAGAATAAAAACCGCTTAGCCTGCACCAATTCAGGGATGAGCAGCTTTTCTACTCGATTGTATTGACAGCTATATCAACTCCTCATAGAATTAGCCTGAGCAATGGCTAAAGATACCCATGTCACACACACCAAATGGCACAACTGGTCGGCTAAAGCCCCTTAAATGGTACAAAAGCCTTGCCACAGTCAAAGGACGGCTTGAAGCCGGCGCATTTCTTATCGAAGGGGATAGGGCTATCAAACAGGTCATTGACAGCCACCCGCACGAAATAGTCGAAATTATAACCACAGAAGAGCTGCCTCCTGTTTACCACAACCATCCGATAAGGTTTGTAGCTGATAGCCAGCTCCGTTCCATCTGCTCCACAAAGACGCCTCAGGGGGCTATCGCCGTCGTCCGTATACCTCTGGATACATACTCCGACCATCTGCCAGAGAATATCGGCACCAGGATATTGCTGCTCGAAGATGTTCAGGACCCTGGGAACGTAGGCACCCTCATTCGCACTGCCGCAGCCTTCAATTTTTCCGGGGTCATCCTGACAGAAAAATGCGCCGACCACCTGTCGCCAAAATGCGTTCAATCAACTGCCGGTACAGTGCTATCACTATGGGTGAGAAGAACCAGTCATTACCTTGAGCTTGCGGAGACGCTAAAACAAAGGGGATATATACTTGTAGCAGCCGACCTCAACGGCACGGAGGACCCGTCAATTCTTGGCTTTCTAAATAGACTGGTGCTTGCGCTGGGCAACGAAGCGGTCGGCCTCTCGAAATCAATACTGAATGCGTCTGACTATCGATTAAAAATTCCCATCGCCAGGGAAAAAGCTGAATCGCTGAACGTGGCAACTTGCGGCGCAATCTGCATGTACTTGAGCTCTCGATTAGCTTAGTGGGCAGCTTTAATCCAGATAGGTTACTCTGGAAGATGGCCTGTCCCGCATTTCAAACTCTATTCCGGCTTCCTTAAACAGGTCTATGAAGTCATCATCAGCATATTTACCGAAGGTTACATACCGCTTTATCCGGGCGTTTACCAGCATCTTGGCACAGAGTATGCATGGTGTATGGGTGCAGTAGATTGTGGCGCCCTCGAGGCTTACTCCATGAAGTGATGCCTGAATGATTACATTCTGCTCTGCATGAATACCCCGGCATATCTCATGCCGCGTCCCGGATGGTATGCCCATCTCGTCTCTAAGGCAGCCCAGCGCAAGGCAGTCCTTGAGCCCGGAGGCAGCACCGTTATAGCCGGTAGACAGTATGTGCTTGTCCCTTGCCGCCACAGCTCCGATATGGTGCCGGCGGCAGGTTGCGCGTTCCGCCACCACAGAAGCTATCTTGAGAAAATACTCGTCAGTGTCGGGCCTGGTTACTGTTGTTGGAACGGTCTCAGTTTTAACACCCAATATCTGAGGTGCGATATCAATAGGGCCAACCATACTCACATGGACTCCACGCAGTTCACCAATGGTGACTAGTTTACTTTGTTTAATAAAAGGCCTCCCGTAGATTCCTCCCACCAGTTTGTCAGTACTTCTCTTACGCGATGGCAGCCCTCGCCTAAAGGAGGATGACCAAACTAGCCTTATGGATTCTGTGCTATTCGTTAGAGCACCAATCTCGGATCCCTTCTCAGCACGCCCATACCGAAACTTGGTTTGGTGGGAACCATAAGCTTCAGCTAACATTACGAGCCAGACCTTTAATGGGGAAAATTTGGCCCGAGGCGAATATACATGCTGTGACACGTGAAAACGCTGTTTATGAATTGATCCAGAAACTAGAGTTTCTCTCTTAATCAATTGCTTATTCGCAATTATCTCTGCCTCATCCAAAATATCAAACTTCTTATTAACCTGTCTTACTGCCATATCATTGTTCCTTTGAAACAAAACAGTCAGCTATTGTTATCCCTCTTTCCAATATCCTGTCAGCCAAGGATTTATTAATTTCAGAAGTATATGCAAAGTGGATGTTTGCCATTATTACTCCCACGTTAGGAACTTCCAGAATCACATCGTATTCCCATTTCTTGTCATCTGTCTTCACTAGATGGAGACCTTGAATTACATCAAATGGCATATTCGGTGACTCCGTATATTTCATAGGTAAGCTGATAATCGGTTTCGGTTTCAAGCGTTTCCCGAACTCGAAAAACACTCGGCAATCAAATTCCCTGTCTTCTTTAATTGAAGAAAGTATTTCAATAAGTTGCTCGATTCGAGGTGTACTCTCAGGTAATTTCCTACCCCTTCTCGCTTCATAAATGAACTCCATACTGAACCTTCGCTGGTCCTTATCTGAACCTTTGTCTTCTTCTACTACCCAAACATAAGCTCTATGCCCTTCGTAAGAGTCAAAAAAGGCACTATCCCCATCTTCATCAGGATGTGAAACATTCTGTATCTGTGAAATTAGGTCACCCGTTAAGATTAAGGTGGTAGAGAATTGCATTGAAAAAGCGTGGCAAGACTTAAGATTTGCTTTCATAACAATATCCAAAAAGAAACTGGAAATTGACTATCAGCATGCTTCCAGGCTGGTTCTGTCCATCACCCTGCAAGATTTCAATACCGAATATTAGGCGATATTGGCTGTCCTGTCAAGGGAGTTTAACAACTGGCCGGGTTACTTTTTCTTTCATCTCAAAACGGAGAGAACCTTCTTAGTTTCCCTTTCCAGGTCTTCCAAGGTGGACTGGTTTATAATGGTAAAGTCGGCCATGGCAATAGGTCCACCTTTATTGCTATTCTCCACCTCGGCGACATCCCGGCTGGCAGCTTCTTCAACCGTCAGAGGGCGGATTTGCCTTTTCGCCAGCCTATTATACCTTACCTCAGGCGACGCCCAGACGGCAACCACATGAAAATCACCGCCATAGCGACTTTTAAGTAACGTATATTCCTCCCACGAGTAGAGACCGTCGACCACGACATCTGACGATTTCAGCAAGGCATCAATCCCTGGCAGGTTCAATTTGGCATAAGCCGACATCCCGTGCTCTTCTCTCAGTTGCTGCCTGACATAGCGTTCGTTTTCTTCGTTCAGCTCCAGCCCTCTTCGCCTGACTTCGTCATCTGTAATATCGCCAAACCTCACCCTCTTGAAGCCATTCTCCTCAAATATATTAGCCACCTCGGACTTTCCCGAACCAGCCATGCCGACAATCGATACCACCTTCCTCATTTGCCTGCCTCTAAAAAGACAATAGCCGCCACTTTTTAGTGACTAAACTTGCTCAGACATTATAGGGAAAACCACATTGCTTTAGCAAAGAGCTGCTGCGCTCAATCTTGAGCTTGTTGCGAAACTCACCAACCGATAAGGTTTAGTCTAGTAGTCAAATTTGAGGGCATCTTTTGGTTGGAGGGATAGGGGAAGCGGAGGCATAAAAAGGAGATTACAAATTGTCAAACACTAAAGAAATAGAAATGGGAGACGAGTACCAAACAAAACCTCAGATCTCAATACCAGTCTCGAAATCGTCTATTTGGGGCAGTGCTTTAATGTATTCTGAATCTAGCCACTTCAAAAATATACTTATGTATTGTGTGCAAATTTTAGGGTCAGTGGAAGGAATTATAAGTCTTAAACGATTATTTCTTATGGGAATCGTTACTACTAATTTCCCAAACATTTCTATTTCAATGCTATTTAGTCGAGTCTCTTCGGAAATTTTTCCGATAAATTGGGAATTTAAAGTTCCTTTCTCGACTTGGATAGTGTATGCAGTTTCTTCTTTCCCTGGTTCCGCTGTAATTGTGGTTTTGCCAAAATTGGTCAAGTATTTCTCAGCTGTTCCTATTGGACTACTTGTCTTTGCTAGCTCATGCTGCCAAATATTGAGAGTTCTCTCATCTATTGTTACAAGTCTATCTTTTATGGGGGATAATTCTCCTATAATGGCATCTTTGATTTTGGAGCCCTTATCACTAAGGTTACTAGTGAAAGTATGGAAACCAAAGAACACGGCCAGGCCTATCATTGCGCCAGCCAATACTACACTAACTCCAATTGTTACGCATATCCCTATTATGTCTGGGGTCATACCTATTTACTCCAATTACCTTCGATATTCGTTGAAGTCAATATCAAATAAAAATAACATTCTATTTGTTCAACAAAACAATTATACCACAAAAAGGAGAGAAAACGGAGGCTGAAACAGCGAGGGTTTTGGGTGTCAATCGTATCACTGTATGGAGATGGATAAGGTTAGGGAAATTTGATGCGCAGAAAATTGGCAGAGAAGTCATTATCCCCAAGTGGGAGGTTGAACTTATTAGAACAAAAGGCAAGAATGTAAGGAGAACTCACAACTAAAGGAGGGAAACGAAATGGCAAACGCCAAATATCTTTGGTCTCTAATGAAAAGCAGTTGGAGTAACGCCGTTGATATCTCGGCCGCATTGTTTGTATCCGTGTCTTTTATTATCTATCTCATATTAGGGGATGTAGCACCTGCCGCTGGCTCCCTGTCGAGTCTTATGCCTATCATTACTGCTTTGCTTTTTGCATCCAGTTGGTTTTTTCTTGTGTTTTTTATGTCCCTAAGAGAGACAAAGAATTGGACGCCACTTAAACGATGGCCGTGGGCTGTCCTTTACGTGGTGGGTTTAGTTCTTTCGTGTTATTTAATTGCTATTACTGCAATGATACCAGGGTTGCCTCTTTCTAACTGGATGTATAAGGAAGAGCTTAGCTGGGCAGTACTTGGGCTACTTTCTGTGCTGGCAATTGTCATAGTCATAACTGGAAAAGGTATCAAAAATCATCAGATTCAATAACAGGAGGGAATAATAAACTGGAGTTTCGCAACAAGCTCAATCTTTGAAGCCCCTCTCTTCCAATGCTATAATGACCTTGAAGCCTCATGAATATCCTCAACAAACTCGACTTCCGCCGAAGGCAAACTGTGGACACAAAGGAGGTTACAAGATGAAAATAACCCTGATTACAAAGATTGCCCTCCTGGGGCTGCTCATTGTTGGGCTGGCTGCAGGACTTGGCTGTGACGCCGCTCGGGGAGGCGGTGCTGAAATATGGCTGGAAGGAGTGAACACCGGGGCAATGTCTGCGGATGGTAAACCGATCTCCGGCCTGCCATCCCAACAGGCCAACATCGTGCTCAAGGTTTCAGCCAAGAAGATAAACATAAGCACATCCGGCGATAATACCATACTGGACCTGAGCCCCTCCGGAGGCAGCATAATCATAGGTCCCAGCGGCATATCGCTCGTCGGAATTGACCCGGACAAAATAGAAATGAAATGGGAGACTACAGAATAAGAGAAACGCCCTCTAGACCTCATGGATGTTTTAGCTGAACTCAATCCGGCCCAGAGACAAGCCGCAGAAATCGCAGGCGGGCCGCTGCTCATTGTGGCTGGCCCCGGCAGTGGCAAGACCAGGGTCATCACCCATCGAGTCGCCTACCTGATAAAAGTCTGCGGCATAAGCCCTTACCACATTATGGCAGTCACCTTCACCAACAAGGCTGCCAGGGAGATGGGGGAGAGGCTGGAGAAACTATTGGGGCAGACATCAAAGGCATTGACTCTGGGTACCTTTCATGCTATCTGCGCCCGCGTTCTACGACAGGAAGGCAAGGCAATCGGTCTCGACTCCAAATTTGTCATATATGATGAAGAGGACCAGTTAAGCCTGATAAAGCAGAGCCTCCAGGAGCTTGACCTCGACCCCAAGCAATATACCCCCAGAGCTATCCAATCAGTCATGAGGTTTGCCAAGAGCCGGCTGCTGACCCCCCGAGACTACGCCCAGCAGACCAGCAGCTATTTTGAAGAGATTGTCCAGCGTGTCTACGAGCGCTACCAGCAAATCCTTGCCCAAAGCCAGGGAGTTGACTTCGATGACCTGCTAATGAAAGCAGCTCAACTTTTCAACAACCACCCCGAGGTTCTCGCCAGGTACCAGTCTCGCTATTTGCACATCCTGGTTGATGAGTTTCAGGACACTAACCTTACCCAGTATATGCTAATAAGGCAGCTAGCCGGAAAACACCACAATGTCTGCGTTGTCGGTGACCCCGACCAGTCCATCTACTCGTGGCGATTTGCCGATTTGCGCAACATCTTGAGCTTCGAGAACGACTATCCCGATGCCAGAGTCGCCTATCTCGAGCAGAACTATCGCTCCACTCAAACCATCCTGGAAGTAGCTTCCAACATCATCTCGGCTAACTCACAGCGAAAGCCAAAAGAACTGTGGACAGAGAACGAGGTTGGCATTCCAGTAGCCATTATTGAGACTTACAGCGAAGCTGAGGAGGCTCAATTCGTCATTAATGAAATAGAAAAGCTGGTCGGTGAAGGCTCGGCCCCAGCCGGCGGTTGCGCTGTGATGTACCGGGTTAACGCACAGTCGCGAGCCCTGGAGGAAGCCTTCATGCGCTATGGAGTACGCTACAAGCTCATTGGCAGCACGCGGTTTTACCAGAGGCGAGAAATCAAAGATGTCATCGCTTACTTGCGGCTTATCCAGAACCCCTATGACAATGTCAGCCTCACCCGCGTAATAAACGTCCCCGGAAGAGGCATCGGCCAGCGCACCCTCGCCGAGCTATCAGCCTGGGCAAAAGCTCAGGATATACCCCTGTATTCAGCGCTGAAAATGGTGGCTGAGAAGAAAGTACCTCCCTTCACACCACGGGCTAGCTACGCTTTGACCAGCTTCTTCACCTTGATTAGTGAGCTCGCCGCCAGGAGCCAGGAGCTAAGCCTTACCGATTTACTGGATGCGATACTGAAGCAGTCAGGATACAAAGAATATATCCTCAATAATGAGGAAGATGGCGAAGACCGCTGGGACAATATACTCGAGCTACGTACTGCAGCCAAAGAGTACGATGAGCTTAGCCCCGAGGAGGCGTTAGCCGCCTTCTTAGAGAAGGTAAGCCTGGTATCAGATATAGACGAGCTCGAGGAACAGCCCGATGTCGCCACTTTAATCACCCTGCACCAGGCCAAAGGTCTGGAGTTCCCCGTGGTTTTCATTGTCGGCATGGAAGAAGGCCTGCTCCCCCATCGAAAGTCCCTCGATGACCCCGGGGAATTGGAAGAAGAACGCCGCCTGTGCTACGTAGGAGTAACTCGAGCCCAAAAGCGAGTCTACCTTTTATATGCCTATCGCCGCAGCCTGTTCGGCAGCAGCTCAAACAGCCAGCCTTCTCGCTTCCTTAAAGACATCCCACCCCATCTGGTAACCACTAAAGGTCTATGGGAAGAGGAGGGGGAGAAAGTAGAGGAAGAAGATAAATTCATCCCGGTAACCGCCCTTTACTCCAAACCCTCACCCCAGCCATTTAGCACCCTGAACTTAAAGGCCGGTGACCTTGTCCATCACAAAATGTTCGGTGACGGGGTAGTAGTAAGCTGCTCCCCGAACGGAGATGACCAGGAGGTAAAGGTAGACTTTACAGAAACTGGAACCAAGAGGCTATTGCTCAGCCTGGCACCTTTAGAAAAAATAGAAAAAAGTTGAAGACTCTAGGCCTAAAATCATTGACAAAAAGCGAACGCTTGCGGTACATTGATATATAGAATATGCTACCATTTAGACCTTTTGAGCAGCTCATACAAAGAGTAGGATACAGATAGATGATGAAAACTAACGGTGATACTAGAATCATCTTTTCTATAAGTGAAGATGATGTACAAATTGAGGCAATAGAACGAATTGGAAGAAAGCTTACTGAGGATGAAATGCAGATTGCAAAAAAGGGCTTGGAGTCTGGCATATTGACAGGAATTCATATAATCTATCAGACAATACTATTAGAAATGATAATAGAAAAATGAATCCAGCTATAAAAAGTCTAAGCCCTTCAGATTTACTAGCAAGTCAGTTTCTTGATAGGGCAAAGGCGTTTCAGGCAAATATTGAATTGATAAAGGTCCTAAAATCAAGGACTTATAGAATTGGTGAGGCTAATGTTTTAGTCCGTGCTTCGTCTGAGGGCAACAGGAGATATTTCTTCGGTATTAACTACATTACAGTTGAAGATATTGCTAATCTCGATAATCCATTTATTGCCTTCATATGTGGCTCAATAGATAGAGTTGTAATTATTCCAGCCAAAATCTTATTTAAACACTTGCCAAAAATTAGTCATGACAGAAATGGTGAGTATAAAATCAATATTGACAGAGATTTAAACATAGTTTTGGCAGGAAGAAACAATCGAATAGACTGTAGTAATTTTATAAATGACTGGGATCTCCTGTTATCTCCACCGGTTATAGAAGAAGAAAGCAAAAATACCGTTGAAGAAAGTTTGCACTCCATTTTACAGGGTCGTTTAGTTGAAATAGGAAATATCCGAGGGTTCGAAACTTTTTGCCCAAATAAAACAAAGACTTTTAATGAGAAAAGGCTTGATGAGATTACCACTCTGACCACCTGTCCAGAATTACAATTTTCTGATTACAATCTGTTAAGACAGATTGATGTGCTCTGGTTCAGAAATAGGGGGAATAACTTTGTCCCTGAAAATGCTTTTGAAGTTGAACTTTCCACAGGTGTTTGGGGTGGGGTTGGAAGGATGGCCACACTAATCGATTATTTAAATGTTGGATTGTACGTTATTTCTAATGATCCCAAAAAATTCAAACAGGTAGTTTCTTCTTTTCCTGAGACTGCGAAAAGGTATAAGTTTGTAGCAAATGATTTGCTTGGGGAGCTTTATTCTGCCGAGATAGATCTTAAAGAACTTCGTGTAGATATTGGTCTATAGAATTTCGTAGCTATAACCCCGAGCCTGCTTCCATGCCATTTCATACGAGATTGCTCGGTGGAGATCGTTTGGCATTATATTCCTTTATCCATTCTTTGACCACCAGTTTTGGTACCGCAATTTTTGAACCTGTTGCAGAGACGATTGCAAAAAGTAGATTTAAAAACGCTAAATCACATACTACAGCGGGTGAGTCTATTTCTGAAACTGCACTCATTGAAATACAGAAGATAATGGACAACCTAACGACTGCAGTATCATCACCAAACAAAGCTGAGGAAATTGATATTATAAGAAAAGTTTGCCAAGTCGGCACTATGAGAAAAGTCAAGCTTAGAAAGGTAGACTTATATCTTGAAACCCACACCAACGAACTCTACCTGTTTGACCTGAAGACCGCAAAGCCAAATGCAGGAGGTTTTGAGGAATTCAAAAGAACTTTATTGTCATGGGTTGCAGCCGTCTTGGCAGCAAATCCGAAAACTGAAATAAATACTGCAATTGCAATTCCTTACAATCCATACGAACCGCAACCATACAATAGATGGACAATGCGTGGCATGCTAGATTTGGGTCAGGAATTGAAAGTCGGCGATGAGTTTTGGGATTTTCTTGGAGGCACAGGAACTTACCAAGATTTACTAAATTGTTTTGAACAAGTGGGCATAGAGCTAAGAGACGAAATTGATGAATACTTTGACAGGTTCAACAAATAAACAGTATCCGATCTAAAGAAGAACCAGCCAAGCACAAAGAAAAGTATACCCCTGCCTGGGATGCTGCCATAAATAGATTCACAGCCGAATTTGTGAAGGAATTCTGCTTTTCTGACGGACGCATAAATTGGGAAAGGCTTGTACAATTTGTCAGTGAAACTAGGCACATCAAACCCAAGAAGCCTACGGCAAAAAAAGAGGAAACCTTAATAGGCATGTGGATTGGCGAAAAACCGTGTAAAATAAGGTAACATGCCCATAAAGGTTTTAGCCCGGGAAGTTATCTCGAAGATTGCGGCTGGTGAGGTGGTGGAGAGGCCGGCTTCGGTAGTAAAGGAGCTGGTGGAAAACTCACTGGATGCTGGCGCCAGCCAGATTGCAGTTGAGGCGCAGGGCGGCGGCATAAGCCTCATCAAAGTCACCGATAATGGAAGCGGCATCCCGGCAAGCGATGTGGAGCTTGCCTTCCACCGCTACACCACCAGCAAGATTGACACGCTGCCTGACCTGGAAAAAATCTCGACACTTGGTTTCCGCGGCGAAGCTTTGCCCAGCATTGCGGCCGTGGCTGAGGTGGAAATCGTAACCCAAACGGCCGGTGAGGCTGTCGGCACATACCTTCACCTGAGGAACGGTGCTGCGGTAAAGAAGGAAAAGCGCAGCCGGCCCCGGGGCACTACCATCACCGTGCATTACCTTTTTCGCCACTTCCCAGCACGACTAAAATTCCTCAAGTCAACAACTACTGAAAATAGCCATATCGCCAACCTCGTTAGCCAGTATGCCCTTGCCTTCCCCGAGGTAAGGTTCAACTTATCCCTGGACGGGCGTCTAACCTTACACACCCCCGGCAATGGCAACCTGCGAGATGTTGTGGCCGAGGTTTATGGCGTGAACACGGCTCAACAGGTGCTGGAAATAGATAGAGCAGGCCTGTTCCCCATCGTCGCTGGATTGGTGAGCCCGGCCTCTTTAGCCCGTTCCAGCCGCGGTTACCTCAGCTTTTTCGTCAACCGCCGCTGGGTACGCAGCAGCCTGCTAGCTCGAGCTGCCGAAGATGCTTATCAAGGCTTGCTCATAACTGGTAAGCACCCTATCGTGGTCTTAAATGTTTCTCTGCCACCACAAGAAATCGACGTCAACGTCCACCCCACGAAAACGGAGGTGAAATTCCGTAATAGCCAGATTATCTATACATCCGTGGAAAAGGCAATAAGGAAGGTGTTAGTTAAAGCACCACTGCCCAAAGTCAAAACTACCACCCCCCCAGCTACATCATCACCGAGTCTGTGGGCAGTAAAAGGCACTGAGATAACTTCTCTGCCTATTCTTAGAGTTGTGGGACAACTAGCCGGCAGCTACATCATGGCTGAAGGGCCTGAAGGGCTTTACCTTGTTGACCAGCATGCCGCTCATGAGCGTGTCCTCTTCGAAAAAATCCTAGCCCAGCGCTCACAGCAAAAGGTAGAAATCCAAGGACTGCTTGAGCCGGTGACTATAGAACTAAGCCCCGGGCAAGAAGAGGTTTTGAAAACGAAGGGCGAGCTTCTCAATGAATTCGGCTTCAGCCTTGAGCCCTTTGGAGGCAGAAGCTATTTACTAAGAGCTGTGCCGGCGATAATAAAAGAAGGGGACCTTGCCGAAGCGGTAAGGACATCGCTTGATTCTTTAACCAGCGACGAGGGACCATTGAGACGGGAGGAAAAATTAGCTCAATCCTTAGCCTGCCACAGCGCCATCAAAGCCGGGGACTCGCTAACTGCCGAGGAAATGAGGGAACTGATAAAACAACTGGAACAGACCACCCAACCCCGAACCTGCCCCCATGGCAGACCAACCATGATTCACTTAAGCTCTCGCCAGTTAGAAAGAGAATTTGGCAGAACTGGATAAATTTAACCAGTCAGCCTGGCCCGATTTCCGTGATACCGCAGAAAACGGTCGATAGCACTAGCCGCACTGTTTATAGAAAAGTAAACAGGAATCCCTGCCTCCTGACATTTACACTGACAGTTAAGAGCCGTTTGCCAGCTTTCGCCATCTGTAAAGTTATTAATCACCACTGCCATCGGCGAGAGGTCTTCCTGAGCCGAAGGCACACTATCGCGTCCACCTAGGCTCCTGGCGCTGATGCCATCCAGGCACGGATGCGTTCTGCAACTTCCTCTCCAGCATCTTCCTGTATGAAGTGACCAGCACCTTTGATGGTGATAGGTGGGTTGGCATTGTGGAAGATTGCAGCCAGTACCTTTTCCGCTCCGCGCGTATTTGGGTCACCGTCGCCACATAGCAGTAGCACTGGCACATCCAGGGTTTTGAGCGTCTCGATGGCTACTCGATTGTCATAGGCGCCGGTATGGTCAGGGCGTATGGGTATGAGTCGAGGAAAGTTCAATGCCGCCGTCTGATAGTCCTTTGACGGGAAGGGCGCACCATATGCCTCAGCCTCAGCATTGCTGAGGGCGCGGCGCAGGATTGCTCTGCTGAGTAGAGCTGGCACATCCATTTGCCTCATTCGCTGTGATGCTTGTCGCCAAGCCGTGAGTTCCTTGGTTACCCCGCTGCCGTCGGGGATGCCCGTGTTCATGGGCACAAGCCGGCTGAAGCGGTCCGGCATCTGGGCAACTACCCTCAAGCCGATCAAGCCACCCCAGTCCTGGCAGACGAGTGTGATTCGCTGGAGGTCGAGCGCCTGGATGAACTTACGCACCCAGCGGACATGTGACTTGTACGAGTAGGCATTATCGGCTACCGGCTTGTCCGACCGTCCAAAACCAATCAGGTCCGGTACGATTACCCGTCCGACTTCCGATAGTGGCGGTATCATTTTCCGGTAGAGGTATCCCCATGTCGGCTCGCCGTGAAGCATCAAGATGGGAGCGCCCGAACCATGCTCAACGTAGGCCATGCGCAATCCCTCGACCTCCATGTAGTGTGGTTCGTAGGGAAAATCGGGCAGGTTGGCAAATCGTTCCTCAGGTGTGTGCAGCACTGAGCCCTCAGGCCAGTTGGTCTGCACACGCCCGGTCTGCTTGTAAGCGAATTCTGTTACCCGCTCGACATCAGAAGGATTCATGCTCTTGGTAATTCCGGCCACCCATACCATAAAGTTGAGCAGGTCCGCATCGATTTCATGCTCAGGAGGGCGTGGCTCATACCGGTCCCAGAAACCGTAAACCATTGCCATAGAGGGACGGCCACGGCCGAGGTCAGCGAGTTCGAGTGCATAGAGATGGTCGTGCTCTGACCGCCAGTAGACGCGACCAGCGCGGATGCCTGTGGCTTGCTCAATGGCTTCAGCCACGTCGGGACGTACATCTAGTTCTTGCTCCCACAGCAGTGGGTCAGCACGGAGGTAAGATAGTTCCTTATCAGTTGGAGTAATGAAGTTTATAGCACCCTCCCTACAGTTCGATTCAAGAATTCAACTATTGCACGGGCTATATCCGGGCCGCGGTCGTCCTGAAGGAAATGTGCAGCTTTGTCAAACGTTATCGGGCCCTCAGCGTGGGGCAGCAGTTCCTTGAGTCGATTAGCATATTCGATAGTGAAGACATTGTCCTCGGGTGCCCAGAGAAGGATGGTCGGGATATTAGACAGTTCCGGTAGCCGGCGTTCGATAGCCAGCATGTCATTCCAGCCACGGTCTCCCTCGCTCATGGGGATGGTGCGTGGCCATGTGAGTACAACATGGTCTGAATCCGGCTCGTCGAAAACATGATGGTAGGCGCGAGCTTCTGTTTCGGTCATCCCACGTCTGGTAGTAACAGACGGGCCAGCAGCAGAGAGCACCTTGTACCGCTTCATAAAAAACTGGCCAATGAGTGGCGCATGCCATGTTGTCCATGGGCGCGGCGATGCGTGGAAACGACCAACATAGCCGGTGAACAGCCATGTATTCATCAGGACAAGTGCGGCTAACCGTTCCACACGCTGCAGGGCAGCACCTACACCCTGCGGTCCACCCCAGTCCTGGCCGACGATGACGAAGCCGCGGAGATGGAGCTGTTCCATGAGCGACACGAGGTCAGCGATGTGATGGGCTGTTGTCAGTGCTGCATCCACGCGCGGGTGGTCAGAATAGCCAGCCCCTACCCAGTCAGGAACAATGGCTCGGTAGCCTGCCTGCGTGAGCGGCCCAACAAAGTCGCGATACAGAAATCCCCAGGTGGGGTTTCCTGAGAGGAGCAGAATGGGTCGGGCATTCGCATCACCTTCATCAATATAGGCCATAGTTCGACCATTCACAATGAGCCCATGCTGTTTCCACGGGAATAATGGTTTGAGCCAGTCAGGTTTGACACGTAGTTCTTGGGTCACAGTGCTACCACCTCCTTTGTTAAAATTAACCTCCAGTATCGTTCACCCAGAAGAAAGTTCACCTTTCTCATTGCCAGCCTCTAGCCAGGGTTGTCTAACCCTAATCTGCTCAGCCCGGGTCACTCACAAATAGAACACAGCTTGGCATAGTCCACACTGCCTCAACCAAGCATGCAAAGAAATTCTAGATTCAGCCCTGCTTTTCCTCCTCCTTCAGCAGGTCGCTGAATACCTGGGTATGATATACTTCGTGGTCCCTTATCCGGGTAAGCAGCTTCTTCAGGCCAGGGTCTGTGACCTCCTTAGCATCACGGTCATATTCAGCAGCTACTTTCTTCTCGATTTCAATGTCGGCTCGGAGCATATCGGCTGTCCTGGTTGACCGGTCAATCGCAGTATGCTCGATTCTGGGGCTGCCTCCACCATCAACCATTTCCTCAGCCAGCCAGCCAAGGTGCTGCATCTCATTGATAGCCTGGTCTTCCATCTCCCGCTTAACGTCCTTATTTTTCGTCATATAAGAATGAAGTAGATACTGGAGGACAACCGTATACTCGTGCTCAACGCCCCAGTTAAGAATTTGAGCAACCCTGTCCTGCCGAGTGCCTCTCAGGTCTTTGGCACCTTCCTTTCCTGCCTTTTCCACGAAGTGCTGAAAATCACCGTGGTGTGACTCTTCGTCAGACAGGATGCGCTGCAACAGCCGTTTTATCTTGGGGTTATCGATAAGCTTGATGTGCTCTCTATATGGAGCCATGGCATCCTCTTCCAGAAGCACACCATTCTTCATCCACTCAGCAACTGACTTGCCATCCATGCGCATCTTGCCTCTCTTCATGCTGGGAGTGCCACCCAGCTCGACTATGGCTTCAGCCAACCAGCCAAGATGGCGCATCTCTTCCCTGGCAATTGCCTCAATCTCACAGGCCATCTCTCCTTCCCCCATAGCGTAAGCATGTGTGAGATATTGAATTATGGCACCATGCTCACCTTCGAGGTCCTGATTCAGCAAAGCAATGATTTCTTCGTTTTTCATCATTCCCACCTCGTAAATCAATACTAATCAGACTCTTCAGGCCAAGTCTTTCTTCTTTTCTTCATATTCTTCTTTGCTTATCTCGCCCCGGGCATACCTCTTCTTAAGCACCTCCAGAGCTGGGCTTGTTTTTAAGGAGTCTTTCCCTCTTGATTCACCCAGACTGCGGACTGAAGCCACTATTGCCCATATGATAAGACCCAAGAGAACTATCGAGAAAACGGGCATCAGCCACATCCAGCCGAAGCCACCCATCATACCTGGCCCCATCATCCCCCAGCCTCCAGTATACCATCCCCAAATTAGTCCAAAGACCACGGGCAAGATGATAAGGAGAGCTAGGATTATGCCCCCGATAATCAGAGCTATCTTGACATTTTTGTCCATGACTTACCTCCTCATAGTTTATTCTATGCGATTTTGGTGTGCTCATATTGAGCGCATCTACTTGTCACCCGGGCTGAGATTCTTCGCTCCCTCAGAATGACAGGTAGGTGGCTAACCCTGTTCCTTTTCCTCGGTGACGTATTTCTCAGGGTTCTGGTCGAAAGCTTTCTTACATCCGACGGCGCAGAAGTAATATTTCTTCCCCTTGTACTCAGAAGTAGCTGCTGCCTTGCTCTCTTCCACCTCCATCTTGCACACCGGATCAGTCGCCATTTGAACACCTCCTCTCAATTAGTTACCAAACTTGGCTGGCTTGAATCTTCTTAAACGCAGCGAATTTGATACCACGGTGATGGAGCTAGCTGCCATAGCTGCCGCTGCCAGAATCGGGTTCAGAAACCCGTAGTTGCCTAAAATGAAGTGAAACCCTGAGGGAACACCGGTATGTCCGAAAGCAAAGTATAGTACCCCAGCCGCCACGGGGATAAGCACGGTATTATAGGCAAAAGCCCAGAAGAGATTCTGCTTAATCGTCCTGATAGTACTCTTGCTCAGAGATATAGCAGTTACGATTCCCCCCAAATCTCCCCTAAGCAGCGTTATCTCCCCGGTCTCTATGGCAACATCAGTACCCGTGCCAATGGCAATGCCCACATTTGCCTGAGCTAACGCAGGAGCATCATTGATTCCGTCACCCACCATCGCCACCACTTTGACACCTTGCAACTTCTTGACCTCCTGAGCCTTATGCTCAGGTAACACCTCGGCCAGAACGCCCTCAATGCCCACCTCACGGGCAATAGCCTCAGCGGTCTCCCGATTATCTCCAGTAAGCATTATAGTCTCAATGTCCATTTCATGTAGCGCTTTCACTACCTCCCTGGCATTCGGCTTGAGAATATCAGCCAGAGCAATGAGCCCCACCACCTGACTATCCACGCCTAAGAACATTACTGTCTTCCCTTGACCGAAGAGTTCGTTGGCTTTTTCCTCCAGTCCGTTTAGTAAAAAGCCTTTTTCCTTCATTAACCCGATGTTGCCCAGGAGAAGTTTCTTGCCCTCCACCAAAGCTCCTACCCCCTGTCCGGGGATAGCATTAAAACCTGTGGCTAGAGGTACTTCCAGTTTTTTCTCTAAAGCAGCCTTCACTACGGCCTCAGCTAATGGATGCTCTGAGACACGTTCGGCTGAGGCAGTCAGCCGGAGAACCTCTTCCGGCGAAGAAGAGGGTACAGCGATTATATCAGTTACCTCTGGCTCGCCACGGGTCAGAGTACCTGTTTTATCCAGCAATACAGTATTTATCTTGTGAGACGTCTCCAAAGCCTCACCATTCTTAATAAGGACACCATACTCAGCCCCTTTACCCGTGCCTACCATAATAGCTGTTGGAGTCGCCAGCCCCAGGGCACAGGGACAGGCAATAATAAGCACCGCCACAAAATTGAGTGTAGCAAAGGTAAGAGCTGGAGGTGGCCCGGCAAAGTACCAGACTATAAAGGTGACGATGGCAATGCCAATAACTATCGGCACAAAGTAGCTGGCAATGACATCAGCCAGACGCTGAATAGGAGCTTTGCTCCCCTGGGCTTCCTCTACCAATCTGACAATTCGAGCCAAGGCCGTATCCTTCCCCACCTTGGTCACCTCGAACTTAAAGCTACCTGTCTTATTGATGGAGGCACCAATAACCTCATCACCTACCTTTTTCTCTACAGGAATGCTCTCCCCCGTGAGCATGGATTCATCAACGTTGGAATATCCTTCGCGGATAATGCCATCCACAGGAACTCGTTCTCCTGGACGCACCACGATAAGGTCACCGACTTGAACATCTTCGACAGGCATCTCTCTCTCCTCGCCTTCACGAATAACCAGGGCAGTCTTAGGATTCAGCCCAACAAGCTTTTTTATCGCTTCCGAAGTCTGCCCTTTGGCTCGTGATTCCAGGAAGCGGCCAAGTAGAACCAGGGCAATAATCATAGCTGAGGTATCGAAGTAGAGGCCAGGCTCTACCCCTGCAGCAGCAAAGAGAGCAGGAAATAGAACAGCTGTCATACTATAGAGGTAGGCCGCTGATATGCCTACGGCTATTAATGTATTCATATCGGCGGTCTTGTGTTTAAGTGCTCCCCATGCCCCCCGATAGAATCGCCAGCCAGCCCAGAACTGCACCGGAGTAGCAAGCGTCCAGAGCAGGTATGATTTACCTGTAAAAGAGGGGCCCCACCCCAGAGCCATAATTAGAAAGGCAAAGACAGCGGCAAAGATAAACCTGTTCCTTACAGTTCGAATCTCCCGCTGGGCAGCGGTGGTAACATCTTCCAGAGTCTCTGTTTCCGGCCCCAGTTCGTATCCAGCCTCTTTCACCGTCTGCCGCAGGTCAGCTACCCTCACTCCCTCAATATATTCGACAGTAGCCTTCTCCGAGGCTAGATTAACTGTTGCAGAAACCACCCCCGGTATACCAGAGAGAGCTTTCTCCACCCGGGCAACGCAGGAGGCACAGGTCATACCACCTACAAGGAAGATGGATTTCTTGGTCGCTACCCCGTAGCCCAGCCCAGAGACAGTATCCTTAATCTTGGCAAGACCTACCTTAGCAGAATCATACTCTATAGACACATCCTCTAGGGCGAAGTTAACCTCTGCCCGCTCCACCCCCGGTGTCTCAGCCAGGCCTTTCTCGATGGTAGCAGCACAGGTAGTACAGGTCATCCCGGTTACATGGATTCGAGCTTTCCCGAGCTTCTTAGAGCTTAATTTCTTATCCATAACAAAAGTCTATAATTAGCTTGGAACTCTATCCTTCACAAAGTCTACCCTGAGCGAGATTCTTCGGTCGCTCCGCTCACTCAGAATAACGCAAAACAAAGTAACCCACGGCGGGGTAACAGATAAGCAGCCTTGCAAAGGACCAACTACCCCACATAAAAAAGCATAAATCCTTTAGCTAGATTTCCATAAGCCGTGAACATTGCAGTATTCTCTGGCAGTTACTTTTTGTGGTTTAATATCGAACTCTGCCTCCGGTTTTTCCCCCGGTTTAAGAAATATCCGGCAACTCTTGCCGTCGGCGGTTATTTCCACCCACTCTATGTAATGCTTCTCCTCCATTGGATGGGGAATATCGCCAACCTTGACCTTTATCCCTTTGTCTGTTGTTTCTACAACCGGCACATGCTTTTCCAGGCCAACATCCGCGGCCTTCTCCTGCAGCAACTCCATTGGCTGCCCACAACAGACCAGCTCACCTTTCCCGGTATGCAGCACCTCGACAATATTGCCACAAACATTGCACCTATAAACTTGTTTTAATCCTGTCATCCTACTACCTCCTTTTTCTGATGATTCTGCTAGCCAGAAAAGCTAAAGTGGTTCTACTCTCTTCTCCGCACCTCCTCTCTGCCTTAGGGCAAAAATTCCACTAAGCGAAGCCTTGCCCTTTGTGCTTCTGGACAATGGTATCGGCCAGATTATCCAGAGCTCTGAAATCAGCTTCTTTCGGGGACCCCTTACTAAGTACCGGCTCCAATAATTCTACTTTCAGGTTAGGTATCATCCCGGCGAGTTGTTCCACCGCCTTGCCTCCCCAGCCATAGGAGCCAATAATAGAGGCAAACTTCAAATTGGGTCTCAGGGCATTTGCCAGAAAGGCAGCATAGACAACATTCGGATGCGCACCAGCCAGAACGGTAGGCGTCCCGATAACAATGGTCGCCGCATCAACCAGTGACATCGCCAGTTTCCCAATGTCAGTCACTGTGAGGTCAAATTGCTTCACCGTCACACCCCTTTGGGTTAAAGCCCCAACAAGGTATTCCACCATCTTACGGGTGTTGTCATGCATCGAGATATAGGGTAACACCACGATGTTCCCGGGCTCATCAAATGCCCAGCTATGATACGCTTTCAGTATGAACTCTGGCTTATCGTGCATAGGCCCATGGCTGGGAGCGATGATGTCAATCGCATAATCCTTTATTTTCTCAAGGTTCTTCTGGATAGTCGTTCGGAAGGGCATCATAATCTCCGCATAATACCTCTTGGCTGCCTCATAGACTTGCCCCCCGTCGGTTACATACATGTCCGTCGTAGCTAGATGTGAGCCAAAGAAATCACAGGGGAACAGTATTTTGTCCTCTCTCAAATAGGTAAGCATCGTCTCTGGCCAGTGAACCCATGGAGCATGGATAAACTCCAGGGTTCTGTCTCCCAGGGAAATAGTCTCTTTATCCTCGACGATTATAAACCTCTCTTCTGAAATCAGCAGCAAGTCGATAAGCATCCCCTTGCACCTGGATGTGCAAACGACTTTTGCCTGAGGATACTTCCCAAGGACTCGGGGGAGGGTACCCGAATGGTCCTGCTCAGCGTGATTGGTAACCACATAATCTATATTTTTAACCTCAAGGTGGTCCAGATGATTTATCAGCACTTCCTCCATAGCAGGGTCTACCGTATCAATAAGAGCTGTCTTCTCCGCCCCCTTAACTAGATATGAGTTATAGCTCGTGCCATCGGGGAGCGGTATAAGCGCATCAAACAACCGCCTATCCCAGTCAATTGCCCCTACCCAGTAGACTCCAGTCCTTATCTCTCTTGGTTTCATCTTACTCTATCCTTTCAAAATCGCTCTTGGCAGCCCCACAGATAGGGCACACCCAGTCATCCGGTATCTCTTCGAAGGGTGTCCCTGGCTTTATTCCGCCATCAGGGTCACCCAACTCAGGGTCATAAATATAACCACAAACGGTGCACTTATATTTCGCCACTTTCGGTGCTACCTCCCTTTTCTCTTCGATATAGCTGGGAGCTGTCTTTGGGGTGGTGCCTCTTTTGACCTGATGATAATACGCATAAGTCATAGGTTCGCCTTCTTTCACAATATCCGCTCCCACAATCTCTCCTACAAAGATGGTATGAGTCCCGACATCCACCTGACTGATTACCCTGGCTTCAAGATAAGCTAAGGTATGGTCGAGCATTATTGGGGCCCTGGTTTCGCCCAACTTATAATTTATATTCTTGAGTTTATCTACTTCTCTGCCCGATTTGAAGCCAAAATTGCCGATGAAGTTCAGGGGAGTATCCTGGGAAAGGATTGAAACGGTAAATACCTTACTTTCCGCAATAAACTCATGAGTGAAATTTTTCTTATTGATGCTCACAGCAATAACCGGTGGCTCAGATGTGATTTGGAAGACCGTATTGGCAATCTGACCATTGAGCTTGCCTTCCTTTACGGAACACACAACATACAGACCGTAACCTAATTTATGAAGAGCTTTGAGATTCATTATTCACCTCCGCTAACCTAATTTACATAATGTCCTTTTGGCTGACTTCAACAGCTCGCTGCAACTCAAGGTTGAGCTCAGGCGGCAGTCCCTCGATATCTATTCTCAGAAAGCCTCTGACTATAGTAGCCGTAGCCTCATCAGGCGTTAAGCCTCGCATCATCAGGTACTCCACTTCCTCTTCAGCTATCTTGCCTACAGCCGCCTCATGTGACAGGTCTATGCCAGCCAGCATCCCTCTTAGCTCTGGTATGGCATGAATCGTGCCTCCCCCCTGCAGTATCAAGCCGCGACACTCAAGATGTCCCCTGACCTCAGGGGCATTGCCTTCTATGTAACCTCGAGAGATAATGTTTCCCCCGGTGGTAATAGCCCGTGCTATTATCTCCGTCCTGGCTCCTTTCCCATCGAGGATAACCTGAGAGCCCAGGTCCATAGTAGAGCCGGGTGGCGCAATCAGGATGCTATTAAACCTGGCTATTGCGTTGTCCCCAACGCACCTTGCCATTGGGTTTGTTTGCAATGAGCGAACTGGCTTCATAATTACATAGTTGCTAAGGAACACCCCATCTTCCTCAACGATTATGCCGGTACGAGGCCGTACTTCTATCTCCGGCGTCCAATTATGTATCATTGTAAAGCTGACCTTAGCCCCCCGCTTGATGTAGAACTCAGAAACCCCCAGGTGTAATCCCGGTTCTTCCCTGGGAGCTGTAGTGCAGCCGGTAATGATATGCAACTCTGAGCCTTCTTCAGCAATAATGATATTATGGACATTTTGGGCCAGGTTACTTTTGGCCAGATAAAGGCAAGCCTGAACAGGATACAACGTCTTGCTACCGGGCAATGCCCTGATGAAGTAGCCATTACTCTGGTTAAGCTCAACATGGGCAGTATATTTATCGCTATCCACAGCTACAGCTTTCCAAAAATAATTGGAAAGCCAGTTGTATTTCTCCAGTGCCTGGTTAGTGCCCATTACCTCTATGCCCTCTTGCCTTGCCAGGCTGTGTATTACGGAATGGTCCATCTGAATGATAGTTCCTGAGCGCTGACTATCGTCACCTAACGTAATCCCAGCTCGCATCATTTGTTCCCTAGTCTCATCTGGTAATTGCGATGGAGCATCCTGATAAGGCAACTCTTCTGCAGACTGAGTATATTTCTCCAAATCTATATCCTCACCCAGAGACGCACGCTTAGATAATGCGGCTCTGGCTTTATCCACAGACGATTTAGAAGACTCTATTTTCTTGTGCATTTTCTACACTCTTCGTAATCCTTGCTTTTTATTGTCGCCAGTATCTCATGAGGGTCTCCCCCTCCCTCACAGACTATCCTGCCATCAATAAGGACATAGCCCGTACGGGCATTGACATAGTCTAAAATATGGCCGGTATGGGTGATAATAAGGCCAGCATGGCTCCGGTCACGTATTGGACATTCTTTCTGTAGAAGCTCTCTTATTAGCTCACCGATTAGGGCTATATTTACCAGGTCAACGCCAGACTCAGGCTCATCTAACAAGGCCAGGTCTGGATTTTGAGCCAGCAACTGCACCAGCTCCGAGCGTTTTATTTCCCCTCCAGAAAATCCGTAGTTTATCTCCCTGTCCATAAGCTCAGCCAGGTTGGCTTTCCCCGCTATTCTGTCTACAGTTTCCTTGCTTGTCTCTCCTCTAGTACAGGCAGCTACCATATCCCGAGTCTTCACCCCACGAATAACTGGCGGCCTTTGCACAGCCATACCAATTCCCAGGCGGGCTCTCTCATCCATGGGTAATCCCACTATATCCTTGCCTTTAAAGATAATGCTGCCCCTGGTTACCTGGTATTTAGGAGAACCCATTATCGCCATGAGAAGGGTAGTCTTGCCACTGCCGTTAGGACCAAAAAGGACATGCGTCTCACCAGCTTTAATGCTCAAATTTACATCATGCAAAATCTCCTTGTCACCCACCGCCACACTTAGCTGTTTAATTTCTAACATATTTTCTCCATCCATTTTCATTACCTCCTTATTAGCCTCCATCCAGAGAGTGGTGCTCTATCTTGGTAAACCAACCTGCTGGGTCAATAATGTACTCCCGGTAGTCAACCAGGGCCAGGTAGTGACCTCTCTCTTCGGCAGCCAAAGCCTCATAAAATCTTTTCTCAACGTCATAGACAGCTTCTTCACCCCGACTTTTGTAGAAATCATAAGTTTTATTTTCCATATCCATAGCTATAGTTATAGCATCAAGCTCAGCAGGGGCTGCCTTAATATCAGGGTCAGCCGCCTCCATCGCCTTGAAGAATAAACTGCCCGGGTCGCTTCTTTCCTCAGGCTGAATGTCAATCTCAGGCCAGGCTTCCTTGTTCTTAATCGCCTTATATATGTCTTCAAATCTCTGCCGATGCTTGTCCTCCTCAACAGCCAACCATTCAAAAAGTTCTTTGCCTACCTTGTTAGTACTCTCCTGGCTGACTTTCCGGTAGTATTCCTTACCATCAACTTCCATCTGAATAGCATACCGAAGCGCTTCTATAGTTTTTGCCTGTTCATTTTCCATCTACTTATTCCCCTTCACTTTCCAGATTTGGCCTTTCGAGCTTGGTATCTTGCCAACCCCTCATTAAAAAGTCTCTCCTCTTCCTCAGTGCTAACAATTAGCGGTGGCACCTCTATAGGCTTTCCTTCAGCATCCACAGCTACCATTATATAATAAGAAGTCAACACCTGAAGCCTCTTCCCGGTAAGAAGGTTTTCAGCCTCAACCTCAATTTGTATCTCCATAGATGAGCGGCTGATGAAGGTAATCCTACCATAGACTATTACCAGGTCTCCGACACGAACCGGACTATGGAAATTGATGCCCTCCACCAGAGCAGTAACAACGTTAGCATGGCTATGGCGAGCGGCTACCACGCCGGCAGCATTGTCCATCAGCTTCATTAACTCCCCGCCGTGCACAAACCCGGCTGGATTGGTCTGATTAGGCAACATCAGCTGCGCCATTTCAATCGCCGAATACCCTGCTGTCCTTCCTTTAAAAGTCACGTCCTTGCCCAATGTGTCCAACAGCTCACGATAATTCTTCTCATGCCTCTCCTCAACCTTCCCCATCCTGCGGAAGAAATCAGCAATCTCGGCGAAGCCCTCTTCCTCGGCTACTTCCGCCGCCTCAGGATACAACCCGGTTGCCTCTTCATGTTCACGCCCAATAGCTAACTTCAAATTCGCCTCAGCATCTCCAACATCGCTAAGGAAACTAAACTCATGCCTGGCATGCTCAGCCTCGTTCTGAGCCGTGGCTAAAAATATATCAGCCACTTCTTCTAGACCAGCTTCCCTGGCTGCAGAAGCAAAATACCTGTAGCTGGCCTGGGCCTGTAATTCCCTTTGAAAAGCCTTGCGCAAGTTTTCTTCGGTTCTACTCCCTTTAAGCTGCATAAATGACCTCCTACGGCACCTGTCCATCGTTTGCTGACAGCCCGTCCCGGCACTCCTTGCATAACCCGCGAAACTCAAGCCGATGGCTCAAAATCTTAAAGCCCGTTTTCCGGGCGACTCTCCTATTAATGTCTTCATTTATCGGTTCATCCACATCGAAGACCCGACCACAGTTTTCACACCTGAAATGGTAATGACTATCTCGTCTGCCATCGAATCTGCTCAAAGTCCCGCAGAGGCCCAGCTCTAAAATCTCTCCCTTTTCACATAACTGCCTGAGATTACGATAGACCGTCCCCAGGCTGATATTCGGTATCTCCTTCCTTACCTCACCGTATATCCAGTCAGCCGTAGGGTGAGAATTCATATCTCTCAACACCCTGAGTATAGCTTCTCTTTGTCTGGTTCTCCTAACCATCTAATTAATCCTTCAATTGATAATAGTTATTATTACTTTAATTATAACAGGTTTCTTTTCTTTGTCAAGGGGTAAGCGCTGCTTTACGGGTAAATTTTTGAGCTAAGCCCGAGGCAATGCGGTATGTTTCTCTTGCGAAGCAAGGTATGCTTCCATTTTTATCATCTAAGCCTGTTTTGAACCGCCTCGCCGGTCAACTCTCGGAGTGCATCAGAGGCAATCCACCTGGCACTTGTTGAATCCATTTGTTGAATCTCATTGGCAGTTTTAATTGCCATCTCGTTCAAAGCAAGGTTTCGTTTCCCGATTTGTCGTAACGCCCAGTTAACCGCTTTTTTAACAAAGTTCCTGCTATCGGTAGACTCCCTCTTTATTATAGGCAGAAATTTGATAAATTCCCTGTCATCCGCCTTTCTATCACCAACCGCCAGGCGAGCCATCAACACAAACCCGGTTCTCTTGATGAACTCCCTGTCATTTGAACTCCATTCGATTGCCTTCCGATAGGCAAATTTAGTCTTCTCAAACAGATTCATACAGCACTGGTCGCAGATCTCCCAATAATCAAATTCTTTCACCCAACTTCCCATTTGGTCTTCCGTTACCGTCTCCGGCTCATCAATCATAGAGGCAAGTATTTGAGTTTCACGTATATCCGATTCCCACAGTCGCTGAGCCAGGCCGTGGTCTTTCCCTACCTCCCTGGCAATCATTCTCAGCCCCGGAATTGACACACCATAGGCCTTCCCTGGAGTAATCCCATACTTTGCCATTCCTTCCACAGCTTTGGCATCGGACAAAGACTTCAGGCACTCAAGAATATCATCATATTGCATATTTCTTATTTTTCACGTTCTTTACTATAAACTCATCGCTGAATCTGCTTATATTGAACTGGTCTTCCTTTTGCTGCAACAATAAGCTTGAGCCCCTCAATCCCCACCACCTCAACCTCATCGCCAGCCTCCAGACCCGATTCAACAGATATCGCTTTCCACAGCACACCCTGGACTTTAACATAGCCCTCCGGAGCCAATGGCTTGACCACTTTGCCCTCACTTCCAGTCTCAGGGGCAACTCGCGGCTTCAAAAGGAAGGTCGGCTTACCTATTCGATAGCTAACATAGCCCATTATGGCTAAAGCCACCATCAAAGAAGCCAGCCCCCACAACGGAATATATATATCGAAATATGGCAACACCCAGAGCACGATAGCCACGAGGATGGCTTCTTCCAGCATCGTGCCTACAATCGCTTGCACCATATACCAGAGTGGCACTTTAGTTTTCATTTCCCGCTAGTTCCTGGGTAAATTCTAAACAGCCCCGCCCTTACTCTCAATGCAACACTTGTTTAGCTCTTACTATGCCTCCCCATACCGCCCTTCACCACAAAGATAGGCACAACTTGGGCAATACCTGGAGTCAGGGGGGACAGCAACACCGCAGTTAGGGCAAACAGTGCCTAACTTCGCACCACAGTGCCCGCAAAAATGGTAGTCTGGAGAGTTTTCCGAACCGCATTTGGAACATGCTACTGCTGACGGCGGCGTCCCGGCGGCTAATCTCGCTCCGCAAGTCCCGCAGAATCGGTAACCTAAGGGATTCTCCGAGCCACACCCAGAGCACAGAAACGTCTGCTTCATATTATCACCACTTACTACTGGCATTAGATTGATATTTTAGCTCTATGTTACCGACTATTCAATATGCCCATAGAATCAGACAAGAAGTGATCTAGTTCAGATAGATAGGTGACACTTACACGGTATCACTATCAGCAAAATAATAAATATGTAGCGCAGGGCTTTAGCCCTGCCCCATGCTCGTTACCACCCCGGCAGCCTTAAAAGACTGCACTACATGCGTAAACAGTCGAGAGTCAAGAGTCAAGAGTCGAAAGGTTTTTTGGTGATTTGGATTTAGAGAAATAAACATGTAGTGCGAGGCAATGTAGTGCAGGGCTTTAGCCCTGCCCGTCAACCTTCCCCAAGCGACCTTAAAAGGTCGCACTACTTTTCCCCCACCATAGCTCTCTTGCACGACAAGTTGAAACAAAGCCAGGTAATAGTATAGAATGGTTAGCCACTGCCCGTAGCCATACCGGGTATTTCACAGGTACCTCGAACAAAAACCATGCATCACCAGGAGAATCAAGCAGCATAATTGAGAAGGGAAAGAGGAAAACTATAATGGATGACTTAACCATCGATTATCTCTTCCACCCACGGTCGATAGCTATTGCCGGCGTCTCAAGTGACTCGACTAAATTCAACGGAGGGCGAGGATACATACAAAGCTTGACTGGCGCCGGGTTCAAAGGCAAAATTTATTCGATTAACCCCAATGGCGGCGAGGTATCCGGCTTAAAAATATACCAGAACATTAAGGATATTCCAGACAGAGTTGATTATGTCATATCAGCTATCCCTTCTCAGCATACCCCCCAACTGGTAGCAGACTGTGCCGCTAAGGGAGTAAGGGCTATCCACTTTTTCACTTCTGGTTTTGGTGAAATAGAAGATGAGAAAGGTAAACAACTTGAGCTGGAGGTACTCAGGATAGCTCGCCAGAGTGGTATCAGAATCATCGGGCCAAATTGCATGGGGTTATATTGCCCTAAAACAGGCTTATCATTCGGCCCAGACTTTCCTGAGCAAAGTGGCTTTCCTAAACAAAGCGGCCAGGTCGGCTTCTTTGCTCAGAGTGGTGGCAACAGCATCTATTGCATCAGGGAAGCAGCTTCAAGAGGTGTTTATTTCAGCAAGGTCGTAAGCTACGGAAACGCCATTGACCTTAACGAAACCGACTTTTTGGAGTATTTTGCTCACGACCCAGAGACCAAAATAATCGCTGCTTATATTGAAGGGGCAAGAGATGGTCCCCGTTTCGTCAGGACACTGAAGGAGGCTACTAAAGCGAAACCAGTGATAATATTCAAGGTTGGAACTACAGAAACTGGAACCAGAGCTGCCGCTTCACACACTGGCGCCATAGCTGGCTCAGACAGAGTTTGGGGGAGCCTTCTGAAACAGACTGGTGCTATCCAGGTACACAGCATAGAAGAAGTAGTCGATGCAGCCTTGCTTTTTTTGCACATACCTCCTCCCAGGGGAAAGAACACCGTGATAATTGGAGTGGGGGGTGGAGCTAGTGTCAAAGCTGCCGATGACTGCTCAAATGCAGGCTTAACTCTGCCGCTGTTACCCGCTGAGACCAGGCAAAGATTAAAGGATATTCATGCTACTGAGGCCGGGTACATTTTCAAAAATCCTGTGGATATGGTTCCCTTTATGGGACCAGAGATACTTGTAAACGCTATTAGAATAATTGCTGATTGTAACCAGGTTGATTCGTTAATCATACATGTAGCCTTTGACATCTGGGCTTTGCTGGACAGAAAGTATGCAACCGGGGCTTATATCGACTCTATCATTAGCCTGAAGGGCATAATCAGTAAGCCTGTGGTAGTTGTTCTGCACTACCACTCGGCAGACAGAGCTAAGCAGCTTGCTGCGGAGGCACACGACAGACTGCGTGAAGCTGGATTCCCTGTGTACCCCTCGATTAGCCGAGCTGCCAGCGCCGTTAGCAAATTTATTCAATATCACGAACACCATCAAGGATGCCGGTAAGACACCAGGCTTTTCCACTTACCACCACGCCACCAGAGTTCGAGGCTGCGATTATTCCTCCAGAATAGCGACAGCACGGCTCCAACCGGCGCTTCCACCAGTTAGTTTTACCGGAAAACACGCCACCTTAAAACCAAAGGGACGGGGCAGCTTGTCCAGATTGGCTAGCTTCTCTATATGACAGTATTCCCTGTCTATGCCGGCATAATGAGCGCCCCATAGTACGCTCCTATCACCTGTCCGGGAAAACTCCTCCTTCATCGCCCAGAACGGCCTATCCCACCCCCAGGCATCAATCCCCATAACCCTGACACCCTGCTCTATTAACCAGAGGGTAGAACCCCTGGTCATGCCACAACCCGCCTCAAGATAGTCCGCTTTCCCCCAGTATTTATCAGCCCCGGTTTGTATCATTACAATGTCCCAGGGCTTAATCTTATAGTTGAGCTTTGCCAGGGCTTCCTGAAGGTCATCAACGACAACACCGGAGCCCCTTGGCTTGTGTCTCATATCCAGCACCACACCATCACCATAAAACCACTCCACGGGCATCTCATCGATAGTCCTGGCTCTTTTCCCCTCAGAGACAGGAGAGTAGTGCCACGGAGCATCAACATGAGTTCCAGCATGAGCCTGTAGCATTACGCTATCATTAGCCCAGCCTAATCCCTGGGGTAAGTCTTGCTCACTGCAACCGAAGAGACTTTTCATTCCAGCGATACCCTGCTTGTGAGCCTCATGGCTAACCTTCACTGGCGCCAGTTCACTGGGACTATCTTCTGTGGGAACGCTCAAATCTATTATCCTTATCACCTTTCACCTCCAGACGCTTTAGTAATACTCCAATAAAATTATGGCATAGGGAGTAATCTATTGGCAATTGGTCTACTTTTGTCTGTTTTTTTGAACGTGCTATACTTATGAGCGAGGGTTAATCTGTGGAAAACATAGCCGAGGCAAAGCAAAGGGTAGGTAAGCTAAGAGAGCTGCTTAACCACCACAACTATCGCTATTACGTGCTGGACAGCCCGGAAATCAGCGATGCTGAGTATGACGAGCTTATGCTGGAGCTAAAGCAGCTCGAGGAGGCACACCCGGAGTTCATAACTCCTGGCTCGCCTACGCAACGGGTTGGTGCTGCCCCGGTAGAAGCCTTCGGCGTTGTCGAGCACCCTCAGCCTTTGCTAAGCCTGGGAAACGCCTTTTCCAACGAAGAGCTTGAAGCCTGGTACCGGCGAGCTTCCAACCTTTTGGGCGAGAGCGAGACCGACTTCGTTTGTGAACTCAAAATCGATGGCCTGGCGGTAGCCCTGACCTATGTTGATGGTCTGCTCGAAGTTGGAGCGACCCGGGGTGATGGCTACCGGGGTGAGAATATCACTCGAAATTTAAGGACTATAAGGAGCATACCTCTTTCCGTGTCTAAAGAGGCGCCGCCACGGTTCGAGGCCAGGGGTGAAGTCTATTTATCTAAAGCTGGTCTCAAGAAGCTTAATGAAGAGCGAGCTAAGGAGGGCCTGTCACTTTTTGCCAACCCCAGGAATGCCGCTGCTGGCTCGGTAAGGCAGCTAGACCCGAGGATTACAGCGCAGCGCCCGCTGGATATTTTCATCTATGGACTGGGGTGGGCTGAAGGCAAAACAGTGCCTGAAACCCACTGGGAAATCATACAATACCTCAAGTCTTTAGGCTTTAAGGTAAATCCTGACATCGCTTTGTGCCACACCATCGATGAGGTAAAGGATTACTACAGGAATTGGGTGGAGAAGCAAGAGGAATTGCCCTATGATGCTGATGGCGTGGTGGTGAAAATTAACTCCATTGCTTTTCAGGATGAACTGGGCCATGTGGGACGTGAGCCGAGATGGGCTATTGCTTATAAATTCCCGGCCGTTCAAGGAACCACGCGCCTTAATAACATCGGCGTTAATGTAGGGCGAACGGGAAGTCTTAACCCTTATGCTATCCTGGAGCCAGTCCAGGTAGGCGGGGTAACTATCAAGCACGCCGCGCTTCACAATGAAGAGGACATTCACCGTAAGGACATTCGCATCGGCGATTGGGTAATCATACAGCGGGCTGGCGAGGTAATACCTGAAATAGTCGGGCCAATTAGCAGCCGCCGCAGTGGTGAAGAGAAGGTTTTCTACATGCCCAACCGCTGTCCAGTATGTGGGGCTGAGGTGATAAAACCCGAAGGTGAAGCCATGCACCGCTGCACCAATGCTGCCTGCCCGGCTCAGGCACTGGAGAAAATTAAGCACTTCGTCAGCCGCGGAGCTATGGATATAGATGGCATCGGTGATAAGCTGTGTCAGGCCCTGTTTGACGCTGGCCTGGTTAAGGATGTCAGCGACCTTTATTCCCTTAAACAGGAGAGGAAGAAGAAACGGTTGCTTGACATGGAGAAGATGGCAGACAAAAGCGCTGCCAACGTACTAAACTCTATTGAAGGCAGCAAGAACCGCCCTTTGCCCCGGGTTATTTTCGCTTTAGGCATAACGCATATCGGGGAAGAGACAGCCGAATTACTGGCTGAGCGCTTCCCCAGTCTTGATAAATTAGCCAAAGCGCCACGAGAACAACTTGAGGATATTTCATCCATCGGGCCCAAAATTGCCGATAGCATACTGGCCTTCTTCCGCCAGGGGGAGAATAAGCGCATCATCGACAAGCTGAGAAAAGCCGGGGTTAAACTGGAGGCAGAAGAGGTTAAGTCAAGAGAGTTACCTCTGGCCGGGCTTGAATTTGTCATTACCGGAAGGCTGGAAAGTCTCACTCGCCAGGAAGCTGAAGGCAGAATCAAGGCCCTGGGAGGTAAAGCTGGCTCAGATGTTACCAGGAAAACCTCTTATGTAGTGGCGGGTGCCGACCCCGGCTCTAAACTGGCACGAGCTCAGGCACTGGGGACAAAAACACTTAACGAGGCAGAGTTCCTGCAGCTTTTGAAACAGTCGGAAAACAGGTTCAAATAACAGGGGCTTGAAAGGGGCAAAGCCCCTTTCAAATACCTCTTTCCCCTCTCCCTTGACGGGAGAGGGTCAGGGTGAGGGTGAAAATAAAAATATGAAACTCATTGTAGGGCTGGGCAATCCAGGCAGGGCTTATGCCCATAATCGCCACAATATAGGCTTCCGCTGCATAAACTATCTGGCCAAGCTCCATTCAATCCCGGTAAAACGGCACCAGTGCCAGTCTCAAATTGGCACCGGTAAAATAGACGGCGTTGAATTACTTTTGGCTAAACCCAAGCCCTTTGTAAATCTGAGCGGCGAGGCGGTTGGACGGCTAATGCGTAAATATAAAATCCCTGTAAATGACCTGCTGGTTATCTATGACGACCTGGATTTGCCTCTGGGCAAGCTCCGTCTCCGCCAGGGTGGCAGCCCAGGTGGACACAAGGGGATAAAATCGATAATCTCAGCCCTAGGAAGCCAGGATTTCTGCCGGATCAAGGTAGGCATCGGGCGCCCGACCAGAGAGGATGGAACCAGGATTACCGATGAGGACATTATAGTCAACTACGTGCTCGGCAACCTCACCCCTCAGGAAGAGAAAATACTCAAGCCAGTCATTGCCGAAGTCGCCGAGGCTGTCAAGTGCATAATAACAGAGGGCATAACCGCAGCCATGGACAAGTTCAATTAGGGCAATAGATAAAACAGATAACTCTTAATCAGCTGGTTAGGATATGCCTATTCCGTGCGGTCACCCGCCCACCGGTGACCGCCCTTCACCTTTAGGCAGGTGACTCTCACACCTGATGACCAAACAGCGTGTAGAGGGTAGTGAGCATGTAGTGCGGTCTTTTAAGGCCGCCTGGTGTAGTAACTGGCGAGGCTAAAGCCTCGCACTACGTGTTTCTTTATTTTCCTCCGGTCTTTCGCATAGCTGCCAGTGCTCTTCTCCGTGGGTACAAACCTATAGACAGATGACTCTCACCTAAATGTATCTAGTGCCACTTTACTTACTTATCCCGGCAATTTTCTTGGCTCTCTCTACAAGCTTATTTATGTCGTAATTAGCCCTTATACCCTGTTTCAAAAGTTGGGGGCCGCCACCGCCGCTAATACACATAGCATGGTACCACCCCGCAAATGGAGCGGAAGTCAAGTCCTCGATCAGCTTGAAGGCTCTGACCCTGTCCTCGGTGGGGACCCCTGTTCTCCCCTTATAGTATTTCTCTAGTTGTTTGCCGGTCTCTGCACTGAGATAGTCTTTCTCATCTGCCATCGTTCCAACCAGACCGCCAGCGCTATCCTGCATAAAATAACGATGCTCTCCCAGCTTTTTAGCAGCATAAGCCTTGCCGGCACAGACTGGGACTAAATTGGGGACAAATGCCCCTGATTCGTGCTTCGTACCCTCCACTGCAGCAGCCATGGCACAGGAATAAACGATCTCAGCATTCATAATCATCTCTGTAATATAGTCGGCAATATGGCGTGCTCTCCCTGCACCATTGACATCAGCTATCAGTGCTGTGGCACCAATGTCCAGTTCCATACTAGCTGTTCTACAGCCACACTTACTTAGCATATGGTAGGCGGTAAAGGTATTTGTCAGGAGGACAGTGGCATCATACTCACCACACATGAAAACCCTTTCCCAGGGGACAAATACGTCATCATAGATAACGAATACCTCAGAATGTCCGTAATTCTTGCCTATTGGGTTCTCCAGCTCCTTGGGTTCACCGGGTATCGATGCTGGTCGGCACACAAACGTGACCCCCTCAGTGTCCAAAGGACAGAAAAACCCGACAGCAAAGTCTTTCTCATCCTCTGTTAATGGCCCACTGGGGATAGCATATAGGATATCACTGTATACCGCGGCTGTGCTATGAGCCTTCGCCCCCCGCACCACTATGCCGTCCTTCCTCCTCTCAACCACATGGAGGAAAACGTCGGGGTCAGGCTGCTGACTGGGCCTCAAACTCCTATCTCCCTTAGGGTCAACTACCGTGCCACCGATAACCAGGTCCCGCCTTTGAATTTCTTTGACCATCTCAATAACCCTCTGATGGTAGTTAGTGCCATGTTTTTTGTCTATCTCGTAACTTACGACCCAGGCGGTATTAAGCAAATCATTAGTCATACATCGGTAGACACAGGGACAGCCATAGTCTCCGCCGACCTGCCTTATCAACTTGGCTTTGGCAATAGCATCCTGTTCGTTTTGCAAGATGTGTGTCCAGCGACTGATCTTTTCATTGATTAAGGGTGAAGTCACGGTGGCCAAGTCACGATATTCAGGGTCGTTAGCGCTGTCAAATGTAGTGCCAATGGCGTTTATGCCTACCTGGATATGGCGATTATCAACGATACTCTCCAGTTTCTCCCCGGCCATATAGGCGTTAGGCTTTTGCTTCCTCAGTCGGGCAATATATTCTTCCTTTGTTGCAATACTCATCGTTAGCCTCCTTCTGCGTATCAACCCTGTTTAATTTTGCCCCAGATTTAACCCTTATACTATCAGCAATTCTCACCTCCTAAGCTACTTCGCTCTTTCCAGCTTCAATTTCCAGTTAAAAATCCCTACATACCTCTTCTATTTTTAAACAGCCTCAGTATCAGTAGCAACATTAAAGCACTGGCATTTCCCCAGCAGCCATATTGTGGTCAGCCCTTGACCGTTTCTGGTCGCTAGTTTATCAACCGCAGCCCCGAACTGTCAAAGTGCCGCACGGCGTGTTTGCACTTCCTTGAACACCCACGATCAGTGTTCGCTCTTTCTTAGCATTCTGATTAACTTCTCTTTTTGCTGCTATCTGGGTTTGAATGGTATAATGAGTGCCAAATTGATTCAATAGGTTCAGGCACTGGACTATGGGAAAAGCAGGCTTCGACAAAAAGCTGACCATCGCTGTTATCGGCGGCGGGAAGTGCTCCGCCGGGGAGGCGGTACTGGCTGAGGCGGTGGGCAGAGAGCTGGCTAAACGAGGAGCTATTCTGGTCTGTGGCGGCCTGGGCGGAGTGATGGAGGCAGCCTGCCGAGGAGCTACAATCGAGTCTGCACTGACCATAGGTATCCTGCCCAGCGATGACCCAAATACTTGTAACCCCTACGTGCAAATCCCCGTAGCCACCGGGGTGGGCTATGCCAGAAATATAGCCGTGGTTAAATCAGCCCAGGCCATAATCGCCATCGATGGCGACTATGGTACGCTGACTGAGATTGGCTACGCCCTGAAGAGTAACATCCCGGTTATCGGATTGAATACCTGGTCATTGTCCCGAAACGGGCAAGAGGATAACTCCATAATCATAGCAGAAGATGCTGTCGATGCCGTGGAGAAGGCTATCTCCCTGGCCAAAGGAGCAAAGTTACATTGAGCTCACCAGTGGAGCCAACAGGGGCATCCATCAAGGCTATCAAAGGCCGGGAAATCCTCGATTCCCGGAGCAATCCCACCGTTGAAGTTGAGGTAAAGCTATCTGATGGCGCGATTGGCATAGCAGCAGTGCCCTCAGGAGCCAGCACCGGCAAATATGAAGCGGTAGAACTCCGGGATGGAGATAAAGGCAGGTATGGCGGGCTGGGAGTCCTTAACGCAGTAAGCAATGTTAATGACGTGATTGCCCCGGCACTGGTCGGTATGTCAGCTTCAAAGCAAGAGGCCATCGACCAGAGATTGCTTGAGCTTGATGGCACTGCTAATAAGTCTAATCTCGGGGCCAATGCTATCCTGGGAGTGTCTCTGGCAGCGGCTAAAGCTGCGGCTAACTCCTCGGCTACCCCCTTGTACCGTTATTTGGGCGGCTCTGCGGCTAATCTTCTGCCAGTGCCCATGATGAATATTCTTAACGGTGGCAAACACGCTGCTGATTCCACCGATTTTCAGGAGTTTATGGTAGTGCCAGCCGGCGCAGCCAGCTTCAATCAAGCCCTCCGAATGGGGTCGGAAATCTACCACGCCCTCAAGACAGCAATCAAAGACAGAGGACTGAATACCAACGTTGGTGATGAAGGCGGCTTCGCTCCGTCACTGGCTTCCAATAAACAAGCAGTGGAGTTAATCCTGGCAGCTATTGCTCTGGCTGGCTATAAAGCTGGTGACGATTGCTTCATTGCTCTGGACCCAGCAGCAAGCACCTTCTATCACCAGGGCAAATATGTCTTATCCAGAGAAGGTGTAACTCTCACCAGCAACGACATGGTCGACTATTACGCCAATTGGGTATCAAGCTATCCTATTATCAGTATCGAAGACGGGCTGGATGAGGATGACTGGGCTGGCTGGGTATTATTGACCTCCAGGCTAGGCAAAAAAATTCAACTGGTGGGTGACGACCTTTACACCACCAATGTCGAGCGGCTCGAGCAAGGCATCGCCCAAAAGGCGTCTAATTCCATCCTCATAAAACCCAATCAAGTGGGTACACTCAGTGAAACCTTAGCAGCGATAAAAAGGGCACGACAGGCGGGCTGGACGGCTATAATAAGCCACCGCTCGGGGGAAACCGAAGACACCACTATAGCCGACCTGGCAGTAGCAGCTAATGCCGGCCAGATAAAAACCGGCGCCCCCTGTCGCAGCGAGAGAGTAGCCAAATATAATCGACTTCTCAGGATAGAACAGGAACTCGGAGCCGATGCTCGCTATTCCGGCAAAGAAGCCTTTTACAGTTTAGGGAGATAAAACAATATGGAAATAGTACAGGGCGTTCACCAGATAAAGCTTCCGCTGCCCGGGGGAACATTAGACCATGTCAATGTCTATCTAGTGGAAGGTGACGAGGGCAACCTCCTGATTGACGCTGGCTGGAATACTCCGGAGGCTCTCTCCACATTAAAGGAGGAGCTAAGGACCAAAGGCTTTGAAGTCAAAGATATCAGCCAGATTGTAATTACTCACCTCCACCCCGACCATTACGGGCTGGCAGGTAAGATTAGAGAACTTTCCGGGGCTAAAATAGCTCTCAGTGAAATCGAGACGCATATGCTTAACTCACGATATGTGGATATGACGCTTCTGCTAAGTGGAGTAACACGCCTTCTCCGTTCCAACGGAGTCCCTGAAAGTGAGCTGCCTCAACTCAGCGAGGCCTCGCTGCCAGCACGCGAGTTCGTGATACCGGCTTCACCCGATATAAAACTAAAGGCGGGACGAAAGGTCTCTGTTGGGCCTTTCGAGTTTGAGGTGCTGTCGACTCCGGGGCATTCCCCAGGCCATATCTGCCTCTATGAACCGAAGCGGAAACTTCTTTTTACCGGAGACCATATTCTACCCGACATTACTCCCAATGTCGGCCTCCATCCTCAATCCGGGAAAAACCCCCTGGGCGACTACCTCAATTCCCTGCGAGACCTGAAAAAGCTAGAAGTCACTTTTGCCTTCCCGGGGCATGGCTCCGTTTTCAACGGGCTCAGACTGAGGATTGAAGACCTGTTTTATCATCATGAACAGAGAAAATCAGCTATAGTAAAAGTAATACAAGGTGAAATGAAAACAGCCTATGAAATAGCTAAGGAGATTCCATGGGTACCCGGTGCCGATGATGTCAGTTTCCAGGACCTGCTTGCCTTTGACAAGCGGCTGGCCGTGCTGGAAACCCTGGCTCACCTTCAGCTTCTGATAAGTGAGGATAAGGTTAAAAAAGCAGCCCAAGATGGTACCAATTTCTACTCAGCCAGAGATTAGAACATGGATGAACTTAAGAATAAAGTAAAAAGCCTCAAGCTTGAATATAAGGACTACCCTCAGAAAGAGCTGCTAATAGCCATGCCCAACCCATACCCCGATAGAGAGTACGAGGAGGAAATGGCCTCCAGCGAGCTTACTTGCCTTTGCCCACTCAACCCGGGACAGCCCGACTACGCCACACTCACCATCAAATACGTTCCCGACCAGGAGATAATCGAACTGAAGTCGCTCAAATTTTATCTGGCAAGCTACAGGATGGTGGAAATATTCTTTGAGGAGGCAACCAACCGAATACTCGACGATTTGGTCAATACTGTGAAGCCCAAAAGAATGGAAATCGTGGCCGAGTGGAATATAAGAGGGGGAATTGGAACTAAGATAAAGGTAAGCTATAATAGGGTCTAGTTAGTGGCAATCTAAACAAGGAGGCGGCAGAGATGGCAGCTAAAATTGGAATCAATGGCTTTGGGCGTATCGGTAGACTGGCCCTTAAGGCAATAAGTCAGCATTACAGTGATAGACTTGAGGTAGCTGTTGTCAATGACCTTACTGACGCTAAGACTAACGCCCACCTCCTCAAATATGATAGCACCTATGGTATTTACCCGGGAAAGGTAGAAGCAAAGGATGATGCCATAGTCGTTGATGGCAGGGAGACAAAAGTCATAGCTGAGCGTGACCCCGGCAAGATTCCGTGGAAGGACTACGGGGTAGAGGTAGTAATCGAGTCCACCGGACTTTTCACCGATGCCACTAAGGCAGCCGCCCATTTTCAGGGTGGCGCCAAGAAGATTATCATTTCAGCGCCAGCCAAGAACGAAGATATAACCATCGTTCTGGGCGTAAACGAGGATAAGTACGACCCTAAAAAGCATAATATCATCTCCAACGCATCCTGCACCACCAACTGTATCGCTCCGGTAGTCAAGGTGCTAAACGACAACTTCGGGCTGGCCAAGGGGCTTTTGTCCACCATTCATTCTTATACCAATGACCAGAGGCTTCTTGATATGTACCACAAAGACCTGCGCCGGGCGCGCGCTGCAGCTATCAATATAGTCCCAACGACTACAGGAGCTGCCAAGGCTGTGGCACTGGTTATCCCGGAAGTTAAGGGGAAGCTCCATGGTATGGCTTTGAGAGTGCCAACGCCCACAGTCTCACTCTGCGACCTGGTAGCTGACCTGGATAAAGAAGTAACTGTTGAACAGATAAATCAGGCTTTTAAGACTGCAGCTGAGGGTAAACTTAAAGGGATTCTGGAGTATTGCGAAGAGCCGCTGGTCAGCACCGATTTCAAAGGCAACCAATATAGCTCTATATATGATGCCCTGAGCACCATAGTCATCGGCGACAACATGGTAAAGGTTATAGCCTGGTACGATAACGAGTGGGGCTATAGCTGCCGCCTGGCCGACCTGATTATCTATATTCTTAGCAAAGGCTTGTAAATAGCAGCCTTATCACTGCTACCTGGAAGGCAAAGATTCCTTTACAATTTGGGAAATATCCTTAACCGCCAGCCTGCCATCCAGGTCTTCCGTTTTAACCGCCTCTGTTAACATTGTCAGACAGCTAGGGCAAGCAACCGCTAAAGTATCAGCTCCAGTAGCATAAGCTTCTCTAACCCTAACCCTGCTGGGACTATCTTCGCTTCCTGCCAGGAGGTCCATAATAAAATTGCCGCTGCCGCCACCACAGCAGAAAGCATCTTTTCTATTCCTTCTCATTTCCACCAGCTCAATCCCCGGTATGCTCTGCAGAATCTCTCTCGGTTCATCGTATATCTTGTTATACCTGCCCAGAAAACAGGGGTCCTGATACGTGACCTTAGCCCTGCTTTCGGAGAATTTTATCTTGCCATTCTTAATCAAATCGTCTAAGAGCTGAGTGTAATGATATACTTCAAAGTCTGCCCCGAATGCCGGGTAATTGTTTCTCATAGTATTGTAGGCATGTGGGCTAAGCATGACGATGTTTTTTACACCAAGCTCTTTAAATTGCTGGTTGTTCTTCTCGGCCAACATCTGAAATAGCCCCATCTCACCCAGCATATATATCTCGTTACCACAGCACTCTTCTTCGTTGCCCAGGATTCCAAAGGATACCCCGGCGGCACTCAACACATCAGCAAGGCTCCTGGCCATTTTCTGCCCATTTTCATCGTACGAGCCCAGGCATCCCACATAGAAAAGGTATTCATCACCCGGCTCATATATCTTCACCCCATCGGCCCAGGCACCCCTGTCGCTCCTCAGCAACTTTAATGGATTTCCATTTCCTTTTGCTCCAGAATCTTGAGCTGTGGCAATCCTAATGCCACTGCGATACAATCATCTTGCATCCGTCTGTACCTCCTTTGCCTTGAGTTTTTCATTACCCAAAGGCTATAGAGGTCAGCGGGTGCTTTCAACTACCCATACCCATTTTCACACAAAACAGTGTAGACCCAGTCAATGCGAGGTATTGACAAAGGACTCGTGTTATGGTACAGTTCTTATGTCGGGTATTGAATGATGAATCATTGGTTAGCACCATTCTGTGGCAGTTCACTCTTCACCAAACAATTTGCCAAGGTTTTTAATTGAGCCATTCCATCGGAGGTATATAAGCGTGGCAAATAACCCTAGGCGAAGTGGATTTGGTAAGGTGACCATAATACAAAAGGCGGGAGCGTGGTTTTGGCAAAGGGGCTATGACGCAACGAGAATGAGTGATATTGCTCGTAGCTGTGGTTGTGAGGCAAGCACCTTATATAATTACTTCAAAAGTAAGGAATATCTTCTGTATGAAGTGATGAGGGAGGAAATGCAACAAACAGTCCGTTTGGCTGAAGCAGTGCAGAAGAATGGCACTGTGAGACCAAGCGAAAAACTCCGACTCTTGATTAAGAACCACATACGTCTTGTGACTGGTGAGAAGAGATCTTCAAGGTTGCTATTTGATTCAGGGCTTAGGAGTTTATCACCTGCTCATCGCAAGAAAATCATTGAATTCCGTGATAGGTACGACAAGATTGTGCGCGATATAATACATGCAGGCATAGATAGTGGCGAGTTTGCCAAGATGGACGAGACCGTGGTCGGTTTTGCTGTCATTGCCATTATTGTTCGAACTAGAATCTGGTTTTCTCCAACGGGAAGGTTATCCCCTGACGAAATCGCAGATATATTGTTCGAGTTCGTTCTGCACGGACTGGGTAGCAAATACAAAGAGGATGGGGCTGGAAATCATAGTGTTGAAGGTCAGCAAGATCGCTGCAGAGTTATAGCGAAAGTTCAATGACCAGAAAATAAAGTAAGGTTACGTTGACAAAGCTCACTTTTGTGTTGCAATTCTGTAGGAACTGGGCGATAAAAGCGTAGACAGATTGCTGTAAAGAGGCAGATGGGATTCTAATTGTAGAGAATTATAGTGAATGAAGAAAATTAAGGTGAAAGAAGGTATTAAGCTGGAAATAGAAGACATCCATCTCAGCTTTGGAGAAGTTAGAGTCCTTGATGGAATTTCAGTTAGTGTTGGAGATGAACTTCTATCGGTCATAGGGACTAATGGCTCTGGCAAGAGTTCTCTGTTAAATTGTGTAAATGGATTCTATCACCCACAAGAAGGGGAAATCTACTTTGAAGGGAGAGATATAACCCGCCGGCCTCCTTATAAGATTGCCGAATTGGGAATAGGGCGAACTTTCCAAGCCATTCAACTATATCGGGACATGTCTGTTCTTGGTAACTTACTTGTCGGAAGACCGAGGAGGGGGAAATATTTAGATTAAGGAGGCCCAGTGATTTCCGAGGATAAAACCAAGTTAAAACTTGATGACCTTTATCTCAGTTTTGGTGGTCTGGAAGCTCTTTCTGGGGTTAGTGTTGATGTGAGGGAGGGGGAGATACTGGCTATAATAGGCCCCAATGGGGCTGGGAAAACTTGTATCCTCAACTGTATAAATGGATTTTATCGCCCGCAGAAGGGCGATATTTTCTTTAACGACAAGGCGATTACCAAATTAGCTTCTTACAAGATAGCTGAGCTGGGGATATCGCGGACATTTCAGAACATACAGCTGTACACCGGTCTGACGACTTTAGATAACTTAATGGCAGCTAGGCATATTCATATGAAGCCGAATCTCTTAACCGGGGCTATTTATTTTGGTTGGGAGCATGCTAAGGAGATTCAACATCGGCGAGTAGTGGAAGATATAATCGATTTTCTGGAAATGGAGCCGATAAGGGATAAGGTGGTTGGTTCTCTGCCTTATGGCCAGAGGAAGCGGGTAGATTTAGGCAGGGCTTTAGCTTTAGAGCCGAAGGTTTTACTTCTTGATGAGCCTATGGCGGGGATGAATGTAGAGGAGAAGGAGGATATGGCAAGGTTCATAATCGACATTTTTGAGCTGAGGAAGATACCAATAGTACTTATTGAGCATGACATGGGAGTGGTAATGGATATAGCTGATAGGATAGCGGTTCTTGATTTTGGCAGGAAGATTGCTGAAGGCACACCTGATGAAATTAAAGCTGACGCTGGGGTAATCAAAGCCTATTTGGGGGAGGAAGCCTAACTGAGGAGGCAATAGGGATGGCGGTGAAGATATTGGATGTTCTCACCAATTTTTAAAAACACCATTGCGGGAACTTTAGGGACAAAACAGCTATGCAGGTGAAAGGTTTGGACATAGGGGACTCGAATGTTAGTATTGAATAATATTGAGGTTATCTACAGTGGAGTCATCCTGGTCTTAAAAGGTGTTTCTCTCGAAGTGCCCCTGGGGAAGATTGTCAGCCTTCTGGGAGCTAATGGCGCTGGTAAAACTACTACCCTTAAAGCTATATCAGGATTGCTCAAGACAGAGGTTGGGGAAGTAACTGATGGTAGCGTTGAGGTGGATAGGGTAAGGACAGATAAAAAGAGCCCCGAAGAGATTGTGAGGATGGGAATTGTTCAGGTTATGGAGGGGAGGCGATTGTTTGAACACCTCACCACAGAGGAGAATTTAAGAGCTAGCTCTTATGTTGGTGGTGCTGATACTACGGTAAGGCAAGACTTAGGCAGAGTTTACAATTATTTCCCAAGGCTAAAAGACCTTTGCAAGAATACAGCGGGCTATCTTTCCGGCGGTGAGCAGCAGATGCTGGTTATCGGTAGTGGCTTGATGGCACACCCGAAGTTTATGCTTCTTGATGAGCCATCGTTAGGCCTTAGTCCTAAATTGACACAGGAGATTTTTGGGATTGTCCAGAGGATTAACGCTGAAGAAGGCACTGGCTTTCTGCTTGTGGAGCAGAATGCTAGGGCGGCTTTAAACATTGCTGATTATGCCTATGTAATGGAAAATGGCAGGATAGTTCTCGATGGTCCAGCAAGTAAATTGAGAGAGAATGAGGATATAAGAGAATTCTACCTTGGATTAAGTCAGGTTGGTAAGAAGAAGAGCTACCGGGAAGTGAAACATTATCGGCGAAGGAAGAGGTGGCTGGCATAGAGGGTTTGTTAGCTTACACAGCTGAGCGAAAATAAGGAAAATGCAGTGATTGGGAAGGTTAATAGTTTGTTCACAGGGGGCTATTGCTATGGAAGCTAGAGGAGTAGACACTCTTCCGAAGTTTTTGAAGCGGAATTACGAGATATATGGCGACAAAAGGGTTGCCATGAGGGAGAAAGACTTTGGCATCTGGCAAACATATACTTGGAAGGATTACTACGAGAAAGTAAAGCATTTTTCATTGGGGCTGATAATTTTGGGGCTTCAGCGTGGAGACAAAATCTCCATACTTGGTGAAAATAAGCCGGAGTGGTATTGGGCAGAGCTTGCTGCTCAATCAGCAGGAGCCATAGCTGTTGGGATATTTGTCGATTGCCTGCCGGACGAAGTTAAATATTATGTTAATCATTCCGATTCTACATTTATCGTTTGTCATGACCAGGAGCAGGTTGATAAGGCACTGCAAATCTTCGATGAGACTCCAAAGATTAAGAAGGTAATCTACTGGGACCCGAAGGGGCTATGGAGCTATGACCATCCGGCTCTGATGAGCTTTGATGAAGTTTTAGATTTGGGCAAGGAATATGAGAATTCACACCCTAATCTCTTCGAGGAGAATATTAAAAAAGGCAAGGGCGATGATATCGCTTTCTTCTGCTACACCTCAGGCACTACGGGTTTACCTAAAGGAGCGATGCTTAGCCACAAAGCAGATATCTATATTGCCGAAGTATTTGGTGATATCTTCAGATGTGATAAAGATGATGAGTATCTAACCTTCATTGCCCCAGCCTGGATCACTGAGCAGAATTTAGGTATAGGTGGAGGACTGGTGTGGGCGATGAAGGTGAGCTTCCCAGAGGAACCAGAGACTGTTCAAGAGAACCTCAGAGAGCTGGGGCCTACTGTATTGTTCTGGGGTCCAAGGCAATGGGAAAGTGCGAATCGTACCTTTCAGGTTAAGCTTGCTGATGCCTCATGGTTAAAACGGTTTATCTTGAATCTTTTTCTTCCTATTGGCTATAAGGTAGCTGATGACCATATGAAACGCCAGAGAGTCAGCATTTTCTGGCGTTCCTTGCGCTTCATTGCCGATGAGACAGCAATAAAACATCTTCGGGACAAAATGGGGCTATCGAGAATTAAAGTCGCCGATACGGCTGGCGGCGGGATAAGTCCCGATATTATTCGCTTCTTCCGAGCCGTTGGAGTAAACCTTATCCAATGCTACGGCTCAACGGAGGTATCAACTGCTACTTCTCATCGCACTGATGATATCAAACCCGAGTCCTCAGGTACTTGCAGTCCTGATGCTGAGGTCAGGTTATCTGAAGATGGAGAAATCTTGGCAAGAAGCAAATCTCTACTTTCTGGTTACTATAAGAATGCGGAGGCTACTGAAGAAGCGATGTCCGGTGGTTGGTATCACACTGGCGATTTCGGTTATATAGATGATGACGGTCATCTTATTGCTATGGACAGGATGGCTGACCTTAAAGAACTGGCAACTGGACATAAATATTCACCACAATATATTGAGACCAGATTAAGATTCAACCCTTATACTAAGGATGTATTGGTTATAGGTGGAAAGGAAAATGAGTTTGTTAGTGCCATAGTCAATATAGATTTCGACAATGTAGGCCGTTGGGCAGAGGCGAGAAAAATCCCTTACACTACCGTAGTCGACCTATCTCAGAAACTGCAGGTTATTGAGCTGGTGAGAAAGGGGCTGGAAGAGGTAAACAAGCTCCTTCCTGAGTCGGCGAGGATAAGGAAGTTCGTCAATTTACACAAGGAATTCGACCCTGACGAAGCTGAACTAACCAGAACCAGGAAGCTGCGGAGGGACTTGGTTGAGAAACGCTATAGCGCTTTGATAGATGCTATTTACGGAGATGTTGACGAACTTGTTACAGAAGCTCCGATTGTGTATCGAGATGGCCGTACAGGAACCATAAAGACAGCAGTTAGAGTTAATTCTGTCTTCTGAGATAATTTAGCAACTTTATGGATAAGAGTATAATATCAATGAGGTTGAAGATGGATAATATGAGATTGGAGATGCAGCATGGCAGTTGATGTATTACAGTATTTTGTGAATGGGCTCATGGTAGGCGGGCTGTATGCTCTTATTGCTCTGTCTATAGTCTTAATTATTAAAGCGACTGCTGTGTTTAACTTTGCTATAGGCCACCTAATGATGCTGGGGGGGTTATTCTATTGGACCTTTATGGTGGCATTAGGATTGCCTGTCTGGCTTAGCATACTACTTTCTTTGGCTCTGGCCGCTGTAGTAGGAGCGCTTATTCAGCGGCTGACACTTCATCCGCTTATTGGACAACCCCCTATGGCATCACTGATGGTGACCGTTGCGCTCATGTATGTGCTCCTTGGGCTTGCTGTTATGCTATGGAGAGGAAGCATAATGGGCTTGCCAGCGTTTATTAGCGCAGAGCCACTGGCTTTCGGTGGGCTGACGGTATCCAGACAGTTCTTGGTCTCCTTTATAATATGTATGGTGGTATTCGGTATTTTTGTTGCCGTCTTCCGCTATACTCAAACTGGGTTGCATATGAGGGCGACTGCAGAGGACCATCAAGTAGCTCGAGCCAAAGGCATAAAGGTGGATAACATAATGCTCATAACCTGGGTTATTGCCTCTATAGCAGCTGCTGTGGGGGGTATCCTTTTGGGACTGAGGGTAGGGGTAGGTCCACCGATGACTATGATTGCACTTAAAGCCTTTCCAGCGGTGCTTGTTGGTGGTATTGATTCTATTCCCGGGGCTCTTGTTGGGGGTTTATTAGTGGGAGTATTAGAGCAACTTGCTGGAGGTTTAATTGACCCAGCGCTTATGGAGATTGCTCCATACATCGTTTTACTTATAGCACTGATTTTTATGCCATATGGTTTATTTGGCTTGAAGAGGATAGAGAGGATATAAGATGGCAGTAAATCGCCCCTGCGGTACTTTTAATGAAAACTATGCTAAAGATATGGCTATCGTGCGTACCAAGTTCCAATGGGGGTTGGTTATAGCTAGCTTGATTTTGCTCTTTGCCTTACCCTCTTTTTGTTCCAGCCTTGTCCTTTATTTGGTGAACCTTATTGCCATCACCCTTATCGCTGTTCTTGGTCTGAATATCCTCACTGGTTATACTGGACTATTCAGCCTCGGGCAAGCGGCTTTTATGGGAGTGGGTGCCTATACTTCAGCGTTGCTTACTACATATCTTGGTTTCTCCTTCTGGCTGGCTTTACCCTGTGCCGGGCTCAGCGCAGCCTTGGTGGGAGTTATCTTCGGCCTCCCTTCGCTTAGGATAAAGGGGTTTTACCTAACGATGGCTACCTTGGCTGCTCAGTTCATAATCCCCTGGCTTTTTATCCACGTTAGACCAGATTTAACAGGGGGTACAGATTCATTATTAGTGGCCGTTCCCACATTGGGAAACATAAAATTTAACTCCCAGGCCAGCATGTTTTACATTATTATCCCTACAATGCTTGTAATGCTTCTCTTTGCCAAAAACATAGTCCGAACCAGCGTTGGCAGAGCTTTCATTGCTATCAGGGATAATGACCTGGCTGCTGAAGTAATGGGCGTTAATCTCTTCAAATATAAATTACTTGCGTTCTTCATCTGCTCGTTCTATGCAGGGATTGCAGGCAGCCTGTGGGCTCACTGGATGAGGGCTATACTTTATGAACATTTCCTGTTGATGCAATCGATTTGGATGTGTGGCATGGTAATTGTTGGTGGAATGGGCTACACTGTGGGTGCTGTGTTTGGTACAGTATTTATTCGTCTTTTAGACCAGTTTGTCGTCTACATTACTCCTGTGGTTGAGGCACTTTTCCCTCATTTGGTAGGTTCAGCAACGGCAGCTGTTGGGCCATTTGCCTTCGGTTCAGTAATCGTTGTTTTTATTATATTTGAACCTCGGGGGTTGGCACACAGATGGGAGATGTTCAAGGCCTCATACCGGCTGAATCCATATAGCTATTAAATGGGAGGTAGTATTATGTGATAAAGTATTTAATTGGAGATAATAAATAAGGAGGAAAATGGCAATGACAAAGAAGGTTTTATTTGTAATATTAGGGTTGATGTTGATGGTACCTTTATTTGCTGCTTGTGCTGCCGAGGAGGCAGCCCCATCCGCACCAGAGGCTGCACCACCTGTGGTAACAATTTATCGTATCATCGATGCCAGTGGTGTCTATGCCTCAATTAACTCGCCATGTGCTGCAGCATTACCACATATAGAGCAGTGGATAAATGATACAGGTGGTATTTGTGGTTATGAGGTCAACTTGGTTGACCGTGATACCGGTGGGGCTCTGGAGAAAGCAATAGCTGCTTATGAAGAATTCAGAGCGGCCGAACCAAAGCCAGCGGCAATAATCTTTTGGGAGACAACGATGTCTAACGAAGCGCTAAGAGAAAGGTTTAATGAGGACAAAATCGTTAATCTCACCCAATCTACTGCTTATAAAGTCCTCTGGCCGACGCCGAGTTATAGCTTTGGCAACGCGCCTAGCTATGTCGACGTTTATGGCGGCCTCATTGATTGGTTAGTGGCTAACAACCCTGCACCGGTCAAGCTTGGCATTCTCACCTGGGATAGTGGTTTTGGCAAGGGGTTTATCAGCCCTGAAACTACAGCTTATGCTCAGAGTAAAGGGGTTGAGGTCGTTAGCACAGAGCTATATAGTCCCAAAGATATAGATGTTAGCACCCAGCTAAGAAGGCTTGATAAGGCCGGAGCTAAATTTGTATTCAATAATACCCTTGGTGCTGGGCCAGCGATGATTCTACAGAGTGCCGTAGCTGCTGGTCTTAAAGACAAAATGACCTTTATTGGTGGGCCTTGGGCGATTAGCGATGACATGATTAACATCGCGGGTGCCGAAGCTGCCGAGGGTTACATGGCAGCTACATTTAGCTTTCCCTGGGACACAACAGGCATTGAGAACGTAGACATAGCCAAAGAATATGCTCTAAAGAATAACCTGCAAGAATCTTTTCGCAACACGAGCTATATCCTCACTTGGGCAGAGTACAGCTATTTTAGGCAGCTGTATGAGCGGACGGTGGATGCAGTCGGGATCGCTAATCTGTGTGGTGAGGCGTTGAGAGAGCAGGTTATCAAGACCGTTAATAAGCCTATTGACTGTGGGGGCGCGTACATATATGAGCTAAGCTCTGATAGGCCAGCACCGAAGCGTGCCCACTTGTTGAAAGTAGAGGGTGGAAAGATAGTGCCTGCAACTGATTTCTTTCTTTTGCCTGACTTAAGCCCTCGCTAATAGGAATTAACAGAGGCTAGGAAGTGGGTTATGCCAATGAGGGAGGTAACAGCGTTTTTTGTTGCCTCCTTCATTGCTAATAAGCAGGTATTCTTAAGCTTAAGAATGAAACATTTGTCAAATTAAGAAGAGGAGGCTAAAGATGGCAGTAAAAGATTCAACAGAATGGCTAGAGGAGCTAAAATCGCAAAAACCGATAATGTATGTAGACGGAGAAAAACTTGAAAAGCCTTATGAAGATCCAAGAATACTCCCATATGCAAAAGGGCATGCAGGGATAAGGACCGAGCTTAGTAGCCCCCTGTATAGAGAGATGGGCTCAATTGTAACCTCTCCTCTCATAAATGAGGAGGTAAACCTGTTTGCTAATATACACGAAGGACCAGAGCAATGGATTAATAGGACTAGGATTCAGAGGGTAATCAACCGAAGAAGGCTATGCGTTTTTCGATGCTTGCAAGAGGACACATCAAATGCGTATTGGGCCTTCACCTATGAGCTAGACCAAGCACACAACACAGAATACCACAAGAGGTTTACTGAATGGGTAAAACACATGCAAAAGACAGACAACCTATGTGCGGGAGCAATAATGGATGCAAGGGGAGATAGAACAAAGCCTCCGCATGAGCAGCCGGACGCATTTGTACGTGTAGTGGAAAGGAAAAAAAGGGGAATCGTAATAAGGGGCTCTAAGACCTCTGTTTCTATGGCTTGTGCCGTCAATGAGCTGTTTATTACCCCATCCCCGATTAGTGGTAGATATACTCCTACTGCTGAGGATAAGGATTTTGCTGTTGCCTGTGCTGTGCCAGTTGACTCTGAAGGGATTGTGATGATTGGCAAGCTGCCAACAAAAAGGGAACGAAAAACTGACCTCAGAATGGATTATCCCTTCGGTCGAGCCGGTGTTGGTGACCCAGTATTTTTGACTGTCTTTGACAACGTTTTCGTGCCTTGGGAAAGAGTCTTCTTGTGTGGTGAATGGGATATGCTTGAGAGAGGGGCAAGTCTGGGGATTGGTACTCATTTCTCGGCTAAAGGTGGGTGCAAAGCAGGGCTGCTTGACCTTATGATTGGTGCTGCAGCTTTGGCAGCAGAGTATAATGGCCTTGAGAATACTCCACATGCAAGACAAAAATTGAGTATCCTTATGTCATGGGCTGAAGAAGCCTATGCCGCTGCAATTGGAGCAGAAGTTGAAGGGGGGAAACATTCTTCAGGCGTGTGGCTTCCTGACATAGTCAAGTCTAGTGCAAATAAATGGCTTTGCAGCGAGCATGGTGGTGACGACCTTGATATACTTTTGGACCTCGGAGGAGGCTTAGTGACAAATGCGCCAGAGGAAATGCAGTGGAACAGCTCTGAGGTTAGAGCATACTTAGATAAATATTTAGTAGGCAAGAAAGACTATTCAGCAATAGACAGGGTGAGAGTCATGAAGCTTGTCGAAGATATGGCGGCTAGCGATATGGCAGGCCTATTCCATCAGGCGTCGGTTAATACTGGCGGCGACTTAATGGCAGCGCGTAGTTTAGTCTATTCGTTTTTTGATCTTGAGGATAGGAAACTGACTGCGAAAGTTGTTGCCGGGCTAGCAGAGAAAGACAACATAGGTTTCACCTGGCACCGCTAAAATTTGGGTCCCTCTGGGTCTGCTACCACAAATAGAAGCGCCGTAAGTGTTCGAGAAAAGCCGGCGGTACCACTTCCTTGCGGATTGATAACTCAGCTTAGCAAGACCTTCCAAGCTGCGGCTCAAGGTCGGCTTAAAGGGATTCTGGAATATTGCGACGAGCCGCTGGTGAGCACCGATTTCAAAGGCAACCAATATAGCTCTATATATGATGCCCTGAGCACCATAGTCATTGGCGACAACATGGTAAAGGTTATAGCCTGGTACGATAACGAGTGGGGCTATAGCTGCCGCCTGGCCGACCTGGTTATCTATATTCTTAGCAAAGGCTTGTAAATAGCAGCCTTATCACTGCTACCGGGAAGATAAAAACTCCTTTACAATTTGGGAAATATCCTTAACCGTCAGCTTGCCGTCCAGGTCTTCCGTTTTAACCGCCTCTGTTAACATTGTCAGACAGCTAGGGCAAGCAACCGCTAAAGTATCAGCTCCAGTAGCATAAGCTTCTCTAACCCTAACCCTGCTGGGGCTATCTTCGCTTCCTGCCAGGAGGTCCATGATAAAATTACCGCTGCCGCCACCACAGCAGAAGGCATCTTTTCTATTTCTTTCCATTTCCACCAGCTCAATCCCCGGTATGCTCTGCAGAATCTCTCTCGGTTCATCGTATATCTTGTTATACCTGCCAAGGAAACAGGGGTCCTGATACGTGACTTTAGCTCTGCTTTCGGAGAATTTTATCTTGCCTTTCTTAATCAAATCGTCTAGGAGCTGAGTATAATGATATACTTCGAAGTTTGACCCGAATGCCGGGTAGTTATTCTTCATAGTATTGTAGGCATGTGGGCTAAGCATGACGATGTTTTTTACACCAAGCTCTTTAAATTGCTGGTTGTTCTTCTCAGCCAACACCTGAAATAGCCCCATCTCACCAAGCATATATATCTCGTTACCACAGCACTCTTCTTCATTGCCCAGGATTCCAAAGGATACTCCGGCGGCACTCAACACATCAGCAAGGCTCCTGGCCATTTTCTGCCCATTTTCATCGTACGAGCCCAGGCATCCCACATAGAAAAGGTATTCATCACCCGGCTCATATATCTTCACCCCATCGGCCCAGGCACCCCTGTCGCTCCTCAGCAACTTTAATGGATTTCCATATCCGTGGACGGCCTCAAAAAAGCGAGCTACCCGCGGTGGAATCTTGCCCTTCTCAACCATATCGCTCCTGGCTCCCACTATCCAGTCAACGATGTCGGGGGCAAACCTCATGGGACATTGCTCCACGCAGTTCTTGCAGGTCGTGCAGGCGTATAAGATTTCTGCAAGGCGCTCTGACCACTCAACTTCACCCTCTAACCAGGCTTTTGTGAGCCACAACCGCCCACCGGTCGAATAAGTGTCAAATCGAAATCGTTTGTAAGACGGGCAGTTAAAATCTACATAATCAGTGGGGAACTTACAATATCCGCACCTGAAGCACCTGTGAATTTGGCTGGAATAGTCCTGCTGTTGCATTATTTTGCCTCCCAATTTCCTGGATTCATGATTCCGTTAGGGTCCAGGAGCTTTTTAATATCTTGCAGGAGCTTGAGCGTATTTGGGTCCATCCTGTCCATCATTATCTTCTGTTCGTCTATGTTTGGCTTCCAGAGAACCCCGCCTTTATCGGCAACAAACTCAGCCGCCTCATACAAAGCTTTCCTGGCTCTACCCATCTCGTCCAGGTCTGCCCGATTGAACGTATATGCAAATGAAAACATCATGCAATGGCCCCCGTGAATAATTCGGCCCGAGCCACCGTAAACGACCCTATGCTTAATTGCCAGCTCGGCTACTTTTCTGGCACAGTCCGGATACAGCTCCAGCGGAATAATCGGCCCAGCATATTCAAATCCGCCGCCTTTTCTGACATCGGCAAACGCCGTCATGCTTTTCTGTGGGTTATCCATAAAGTCATGCTTCATATCCAGATTGATGGTCATAAACCCAGCATCCTTGCTATCAACATACTCTTGAACTGAATCATATACCATCTTCCTCTTCAACTCGAGCTCATCTACCGAGTCTGCAGTTATAAAGATATTGATATGGTAGTTTCCTCTAAACATCAGCGGCCGTTCCTGAGCCCAAATAGCCAGGTCTTCTACCATCTCAGTATGGGTAATCTTGAATATGATGTCCGGGACTAAGTCTTCTTTGTCCGTCACGAATACTTCAAGGTCCTTTATCTTCTTTTTAGGATAAAGCTTTAAACCCACCTTTGTGAGAATACCGGTGGTACCAAGCCATCCCAGAAAGAGTCCAGACAAATCAGGCAGCGGAGGCCCTTTCGAGAACCAATACGGACCTACCGAACACGAACCTATCTTGCAAATCTCTCCTGTTGGTAATACAACTTCTAATCCGTTAACCATGTCGGAATTAAAGCCATATTGGTTTGTCAGACGCCCCTGGCCGTGTATTACTACATTGGCGGCTATTGTTGTTATTGGCGGTGACTCAGGAACGCTATGTCTAAGATTCGGATAATGTTCCTTTAAATATTCTCTCAGTACACCGTGGGAAACGCCACCTTCAACAACAACATATCTGGCGCTCTCATTTACTTCCAATATCTTGTCCATTCTCTTCATGTCCATCACGATTCCGCCCTTAAGGGGAATCACCAGGCCCGTCAATGCCAGTCCCGCTCCCTTGGGAACTATCGGCACCTTCTCCCTGTTTGCCAGCTTTACTATCTCCTGCACTTCCTCGGTTGTCTTCGGCATTACCACATAATCGGCTTCGTGCGGCGTCATCAAACCAGGGTCCCGGCCATAGAAATAACGCTCCTCATGGTGATTTGAAGCGTAATCTTTGCCGACTATCTTAACTAGAGCTTCATGCACATCACTCATACTGTCACCTCCACTGCTTGTTTTTCACCTATTGCCAGCTTGCACAGGTCGATTATGTGTATGGGCTTTATCCCTCTTCTGGCAACTTTCTCAGCTAGAGGGTCCCAGCAGGCCGGGCAGTTAAATACGCAATATTCGGCCCCAAATTTTACCATATCGTCTATATTCCTCTTTTGCACATCGTGACCCGCATCATAACCCATTGACGTCATCAAAAGCCCCCCACAACATAAAGCATTCTCATGGTCGTATTCCCGTTTAACTCTTTCAACCCCAATTAGCCCGAATATATCATCCACAAAGTGGTCTGTTTCCGGGACAAGTCGAGCTGAACAGTTCCGATGGTAGGCCACTTTAACTTTTAACGGCTTTATTTCGTCTTTTAGCTCCTTCAGCTTATTGTATAAATACTCAAAATAATGAATAGATTTGAATGGTACTTCGATGCCGTAGGCAGGCGCCAGCTTTGTAAAGGTGCCATAACATTCATCATGGAGAAATATGACCTCCCTCATTCCCTGGTTCCAGATATTATCTATTACTTTGGGAAGGTTTTCCTTTATCACCGACATTCTGGCAAAATGCAAGAACATAGCTTGACAGAAGAACTCAGCACCCAGGACCCAGGATGGAAGAACATCCTCAAAGAGCTTCCCTACGGCCAAAGTACTAAGCCTTGGTATAGCACAAAAGGATAATGCCGTCTTTTCAGGTTCTCCTAGTAGAAATCTGCCCTGGGCTGTGGTCATATTGATTGCTTGCTTGGTAATAGGCCTGGATTGAGGTAGTATACCCTTTTCTTCCTGGCGCTCAACGATTAAGTAGAACGGATGGTTTCCAAAGGGGCAGTATTCCTCGCAAGAGTAACATGTAACACAATTACGTAGTACGAAGCAGTCTTCGCCGTCAATAACCTTCTGCCACTCTACTTTTGCCTTATCCTTGTCGAAGTCCATATACTGACATTTGACAAGGCAGCTAACCGCTTTACAACTTGCACATATTGTTTTGTCAAATTTTAATTCAAGCATTTCAAAATCCTCCCCATTATCGTCGTATTATCCTACAAGTGCTTGGTTGTGTCAATAGGAATGGGGTAAGGATAAGGATTCTACAGAAACTATAATTCTTTTCCAGTGCTAGCCAAATATGCTAAACTAAAGTGCCCTCTTCCCTGACTGATGGCACCAGCATCACGCAAGCTGAGCCGCCAACAGAGACAGGGCGATGAGAGGGATGAAGGAAACCCTGGCCTCACTATATAAGAGGTTGAATATGAAGAAAACAGCATGGAAGGAGAAATACTATGACTAAGGTCAATGCGGTGCTCGGTCCGATTTCCGTGGATGAACTGGGGCAGACCCTGATTCATGAGCATCTCGTCTTAAGTTATACAGGATGGGAGTGCGATGCGCTGGCTCCGCCATACGACCGGGAAGCAGCCATCACGGCTTGCGTAGATGCTCTGAAAGGGGCAAAGGCTTATGGGATGAAGACGCTGGTTGATGCTACTGCCAACGACATGGGTAGGGATGTAGAACTCCAAAAGGCTGTCTCCGAGAGATTAAGCATAAACATTATCTGTGCCACCGGGATGTATACAGAGAGACAGGGAAAGACCGGTTACCTTAAGTTTCGCAGCCCAATGTTCGACATCATCACCGAGGTATACGAGACATTTATGAAGGAGATAACCCAGGGTATCGGGGATACAGGGGTCAAGGCCGGTGTCATCAAGGTAGCCACAGGCCGTGGGCAGATATCCCGCTATGAGGAGAACATCCTTAAGGCGGCTGCCAGGGCTCAGAAGGAGACCGGCATCCCCATTATCACCCATACCCAGGCTGGAACCATGGGGCCAGAGCAGGCTGACCTTCTCATCTCTGAAGGAGCAGACCCCAAGCGCATAGTGATCGGGCACATCGGCGGCAACGCCAACCTGCAATATCATATCTCCGTTCTTGAAAAGGGGGTCTACATCGCCTTCGACCGACTAGGCATTGACAGCCTCTTTCCAGACACTCTGAGGAAGGCATGCATAATCGGCCTCGTCGGCATCGGCTACGCCGACCGAATCATGCTTTCCCAAGACTATGCGCCATACTGGACTGGCCGCTCCCCTGAGATGCCAGATTCGGAAAAGAAGCTAATCGTCAACTGGTCCTATGTGCATGTGTTCAAGAATATCATCCCCGCCCTCAAAGAGGCAGGGATAAGCGATGAAAAGATTAACACCATGATGGCGGAGAACCCACGGAGGCTATTTACCAGACAGTAGGCCAATACGATACAGGAACAGCAAACCAGCACGTGGTTGTGCCAACAGGAACAGGGCCAGAACAATTGGCTTCACTAGGGGACAAATATGTTAAGCTCAAGCCCAGGCTCACATAAACATTTCCCCTCTCTACTTCGTTTTAATATAATAGACACCAGGTGAACAGAGATTATCTGGTGTCAAATGAAGAAAACCTGGTCCGGCAGGCGATAGAGGGCAATCAATTAGCCTTTACTCAGCTTTACGATGAGTACTTTAACAAAATATACCGCTATATTTACTTCAGGGTAAATAGCCAGGCCGAGGCGGAAGATTTAACACAGGAGGTATTTATCAAAGCCTTACAGGCAATCGGTTCTTACAAACAGCGAGAGGCACCCTTCGCCTCCTGGCTGTTTCGTATTGCTCATAATCAAGTGATTGACCATATAAGGAAAAAGACAAAGGAAAAAAGAGCGCCCCTGGAAGAGGCAACTGCAGTCAGTGCGGAGGACCCGGTAGCCATAACTGAGCAGAGGTCTGAAGTCGAGGACTTAACTGCGGCTTTGAAGAAATTGCCTCCAGCTCAGCAAGAGGTGATTTCCCTTCGCTTTATTGCCGGGCTGCATATTGCTGAGGTTGCCAAAACACTAGGTAAAAGTGAAGGGACGATAAAGGCCTTACAATACAATGGCACAGCATCACTGAGGAAAATCCTCATCGGAAAACACAATGGCTAAGAAATTAGAAAAAATATTCAATGAATGTCTTGAACGAATGCTTCAGGGCGAAAGTATCGAGAGTTGCCTTAGAAGCTATCCTAAAGAGGCATCTGAGCTTGAGCCGCTGCTCAGGACAGCCTTGGGTTTTAGCTGGAGAGCTTCGTCTCTTCAGCCTCGTCCTGAATTCAAAGCCCAAACTCGATTTCGCCTTGAGGGAACACAGCTCTATTCTAAGCAACAAAGGCAGGTAGAGAAGCCGGGCTTCTTTGCTTGGCGGCGAGGCTGGGCATTTGCTTTGACCGCAGTCCTTGTTATCCTGTTTACCAGTGCTGGCACAGTAGCTGCTTCCTCAGACGCCTTACCCGACGAACCTCTTTACCTGGTGAAGTTAGCTACAGAACAGGCAAGAGTAAGTTTCACTTTTTCTGATGGAGGCAAAGCCAGGATTCATACTCAACTGGCTGAAAATAGAGCACTGGAAATCGCAACCATGGCTCGCGAGGGAAAGATTGAGCAAGCTGCCATTGTCACAGAGAAACTAGCTGAACACCTTGAAAAGGCTAATTACGCAATCCAGAAGGTAGAGATAAGACAAATCGAAGCCTCGCAGTTCATGACTGCTCCGGAGGAGGCAGCCACAACACCCCCAGCAACAACTGCTCCTGACGAAGCGCCCAAAGCACCCGAACCAGAAGAGGCAACTGGAATACCTGAATCAGCAACGACTCCCGAACCAGAGGAGGCAGCCACGACACCCGAACCCGAAACTCCCGAAGGTAAAAAGGCCGAGCAGTTAAGGCAATCGCTGGAGGAGAGCACTTCTAGAAGCCTGGCAGCCCTGGAAAACGCTCGGGAACAGGCGCCAGAGCAAGCCAAGCCAGCCTTAGAACGAGCTATTAAGACAATAAAGAGCCACGAAAAGCCACAACAGGAGCCTGGCACTGGGACTGAGGAGGATGAAGGCAAGCATAAGGATAAGCACAAGGATGAGACCCAGCCAACCAGTGTTGAGCCCAATAAAAATCAATCTTCTTCACAAAAGATAAAAAATAATTCTAAAAAATAAGGCGGCCATTGCATAATCGCTAAGCCTGACGGTATTTTTAGTTCATATAAATAGGAATTCGCAAATCTGTCCAGCTTGAGACTGATTCCCCCGGGCTAAGGAGGTTGGGATGAAAATTACCAGGATTGTTACGGCTGCTTTTGCAGCGATGGCCGTACAGGTCACTTCGGATTGCCATCACTGAGCTTGAGGGTGCTGAGCTGACCGAGGATGATTATAACTTCATCAGGGACTTCGGCAGCAGGCTCGACAGTGTCATCTGCGGTGTCGAAGCTAAGGGCAAGGAAACGACCATTGTGGCCGATGTCCATACCGATACCAATTCGCCGCAGGAAGTTCTGGAGGAGGGGGTAGGCTATGTCGGCCTCATTCTGGCAGCTTATAAGTCCCTGATGGCAGAATCATCATCGGTGCTGGCCCCACTCTGAGCTACTACGAATTCAAGCAGCCGCTTAGCAACCGCCTCACCGACGAGCAGTGGAAACAGGTGCTCGAATCAGGTCAAACACCACCAAGGCCAGCCTGGACAAGCAGCTTCTATCAGCCGTAAGCAAACAAGACCTGAGCGCTTCTAAATATGTGGTACGGCTCCCTCACCAATATCCGGCGATAAGTCTATCTTTCCTCTTGGATGTCTCAAAAATTTCGAGACCCTGATTAACCAGCCATAAACCTTTTCTGCGCTATTTTCGTTATTAATTGGTGATAGGGTGGAGTTCTGGTGCGTGAAAACGAGTTTGTCAAATATAAAAAAGGAGGGTCAAAGATGAAAAAGTGGAGTTTGCTGCTGATAATAGCCGCCGTTGCCCTGCTAATACCCATGCTCTCGGCTAATGTCAGCGCCGAAGAGGATACCAGCCAGGGAGCCAGTATTAGCATCGACAAATCAGCTGGCAAGAACTCAGCTCAGTTAGGTGATACTATCACCTATACTTTTACAATTACCAACAGCGGCAATGTCACCGTCGATAACGTTACCGTAAGCGATTACAAGCTGTGGATGACTCCCCAGAGTGTTGAAAGGCTCGAACCTGGCCATAGTGTCACAATCTCTGACAATTACACCGTGGTTGTAGCCGACTTCGCCAACTTCCCAGCCCCCCTCACCAACACGGCGACGGCCTCAGGCACCGACCCACTGGGTAATACTGTAACCGATAACGCTACCGCCGAAGTTACCTTAAATGCCTACACTGCCTCCATCGAGGTGACCAAAGAGGCTGATAAATATTCAGCCTCCCCACACGAGGTTATTACTTATAGCTACACTATAGCCAATACCGGCAATGTCACCATCAGTAACCTTACCTTGGAAGATGATATGCTGGGGGAAATCAACCTGGATGAGGTAACAAGCCTCAACCCTGGTGAAAACATCGCAGCTACTGCCACCTACACCGTCACTATTGATGACCTCCCTGAGCCTATTGTCAATATAGCTACCGCTAGGGGCGAGGACCCATTGGGTACTGTCATCACCGATAATGCCTCAGCTTCGGTCTCCCTTACCATCAACAAGACTCTTCTGACCAAGGCTGAAATACTTAAGCTAAGCGGAGTCCCTGGTAAAGGGATTGACACAGCACCGGGGCTACAAAAGCCGTTTAACCCCAAATCACAGGCCGCTGAGCACGCCGGCAAGAAAGACCGGGACAATGAAGAAGAACAACTCCAGATAAGGCAGAGGACGGAGAACCATTCCGATGCCGATGGACAGCTAAAGATAAGACAGAAGACCAAGCACCATCACAAAAAATAAGCAGCTTATACCCAACCCCCGCAAGGGCGACCTTTTAAGGTCGCCCTTGCTTTTTATACACAACCACATGTAGTGCGAGGAATGTCATTGCGAGCCGAAGCTGCGAGGAACAAAGTGACGAAGCAGTCAGCGAAGCAACCTCGCCTCGCCCAAAGATATTAACCCCGATGCATGCCCGCCTTTTCCAGGTACTCCTTGTATTCCACCAGCTTAATCAGAACTCTGGCGGCCTGCCTGCCAGAAGGGTACGCATAGTGGGAGCCCAGCAGGCGAGGTTGGCCCTCGGCAAAGGTAGTGGTAATCACTGGTTTGTTGTAGTTTGCCACCCACTGCTCAGCTAACGCCGCCAGAAAACGCTCAATCGCCTCGACAGACGTCATCTCCTTTAGAGCCCCCTTCCTCAAAGTAGCCCTGGAATCACCTGACTTGGGAGGAGCGATGAAAAACGAAGGGTCGATTCTTCCGGCAGCTATTGCAGAGGCAATTAACTCCACAAGTTCGGCGATTTCTTCCTCATCCTGAACACCGATCATTGAAGCTGCCATAGAAATGACAGGATGTATAATCCTGCTAATTTTCACGGCATCTTTTGAACCAAGCACTCTGGTAAATACTGGGGCAAGCTCTTGGAACCTCGCCTGAGAGGGCATCCACGAAGCAACGCTCTCGAGAGAGGCTGAGTCGGCAGAAAGGAACATGGAGGCAAAAATAGAAAAGCCGCCAAATCCCATGAAAATCAGCGAATCTACCTCCTCTACCCTCAACAACTTCAGCGGAGCCGTCATATAGCTGATGAAGTTCCTGTCCCCGGCAGGGTCCACAGGGTTACCATGACTCCACCGCGGCGGAAAGACCTTATCAAGCAAAGCAATAGTCTTATCAGGTAACTCAATCACGTTCAGGCCTTCCAAGGCACAAGCATCGGCGCACAGAACACCGTAGCTTCCACCAGGGGTGAGAATGGCCACGTTCCTGCCTTTAGGAAGCGGCTGGGTTAAAAATCCAAGGGCAACATCCAGTAACTCTTCCGGACTGTCGACTCTGATTACCCCCACGCTTCTAAATGCTGCATCATAAGCCTCGTCAGAGCCGGCTAGCGCCCCAGAATGGGATGTTACTGCCTTTGCAGCCGCCGCCGTTTTGCCCCCCTTCAAGGCAATCACCGGCTTCTTCGGTGTTACCTTTTTCACCTTCTCCAAAAAGCGTTCGCCATCACTTACGCCCTCTATATATGTCAGTATAACCTTTACCTCCGGGTCCTCACCGAAGTGCTCAATGTAATCCTCAATCTGTATATCTGCAGTACAGCCGCAGCTTACATATCGGTGAAAACCTACTCCCCGCTGGTACCCGGACATCACGATGGCACCGCCAACGTTTCCCCCTTGTGACACAAAGGCCAGGGGACCATCCTTAACCGGCATAGGAAACATAAAGGCCCTCAACTTGGATGAGGCGCTCCAGTAACCCATGCAGTTGGGGCCAATGAAACGAATCCCGCCTTTTCTGGCAATCCTCAGGACCTCATCCTGCAGCTTCTTTCCTTTTTCTCCAGTCTCGGCAAAGCCAGCCGAAATAATTACGCTCGCCTTCACCCCTTTAGCAACGCAGTCCTCCATGACAGCAGGCACACTAGCTGCAGGGATAACAAAGACGGCAAGGTCAACAGGGGCCGGTATATCCGTCACTCGCGCAAATGCCTTGCGACCCATGACTTCGCTCTCCTTGTTGTTTACCGGGTAGACCTCCCCATCAAAACCATTAAGCGTGCTGGCGAAAGTGGAGAACCCCCACTTGTTCCAGTTGTTTGTTGCTCCAATTACGGCAACTGACCTCGGATTGATTAACGGCTCTAGCTCTTCGACTATAGATTGGCTCATTGGCATTTCCTCCGCCTGTTACATTGCCCCATAGCCACAAAGGATAGCAAAACAAGGCAGCTGACTCAAGAAAACCCTTGCCTGTGGCAGACTGTCACTACATGCTTACACCTGGGAACAATTCAGGCAACGAAGCTGCTCTTGGAGGTTCTACTTTACTTCAACTAGATGTATAATCAAGATAAACACATGGTATAATTCTCGAAGTTAGACGGGAGCTTTGCCAGTGAAGTCGCTATGGGGTTAGCTTGTCCACATAAACCAGGGGAAGAATGACCCATAAACTTCAAAGATATTATTTCGTTTTACAATATGGATAAAAGGTTATAAAATGACCATCTGGGAGGTAAATAATGAATAAACTGCTCAAAATCTTAATACCAATACTGCTAATTCCAGGGCTTATACTGGCTGCAGGCTGTGCCAAAGCACCAGAACCAGCGGTAGCGCCGGCGCCAGCACCACCGCCGGCAGGAATGGCACCGCTACCGCAATCGGCATCAGGAGAAGCCTACTCGGGAACAGAGCAATATCGCACCGATGAAGGAGAGTTTGACGAGGCAGGCATAGACCGCAAGCTCGTGAAAACCGGCCAACTAACTTTAGAGGTGGACGATGTAGTCGAGGCTATGGATGATGTCGCCGAAATAGCCGGTGAACTAGATGGCTATGTGGTTTCCTCCAACAAGTATGAAAGCGATAGCAGAGCCCGCGGCAGAATCTCCATCCGAGTTCCAGCCGAGCGCTTCGATGAAGCCTTCGACAGGCTTCGCCAGATAGCCATAGATGTGCCTCGCGAAAGCACCGAGAGTCAGGATGTAACCGAAGAATACACCGACCTGGAAGCTCAGCTACGTAACCTGGAGGCAACCGAAGCTCAGTATCTGGCGCTGCTCGAGAAAGCAGAGACAGTGGAAGATATATTAGCTGTGCAGCGAGAACTTTCCAATGTCCGAGGGCAAATCGAGCGGACTAAGGGGCGCATGCAATACCTGGAGCGCACCTCAGATATGTCACTCATTGAGGTAAGCTTGCAGGAGACAAAGCCCTTAGGTGCGACTGGCTGGAACGCTTCAGAGACCTTCAAGTCAGCGGTGCGTGGCCTCATTGCTTTTGGGAAAGTCTTAGCTAATATCGCCATCTGGCTGGTAATTTTCTGTCCTATCTGGATTCCTATCATATTTCTAATACGCTTCCTCAGGCGACGGCGAAAGGCGAAAGCCCAGACAAAATAAAGGTAGCACCACTTAACATTCATAACAAATGAAAAGGAGGGACTCATGAACAAAATGGTGGCCTACTGTGGAATTGTGTGCAGCCAGTGCCCAGGATTCCTGGCAACGCAGAAAGATGATGACGCAGCAAGAAAGAAAGTCGCTGAGGCATGGTCCAAGCAGTTCAACATGCCAGTCAAACCTGAGGACGTCAACTGCGACGGGTGTGCAGCGGATGGCGAAAGGATTGTAGGCTACGCCAACATTTGCAAGATAAGGAAGTGTGCCAGGGAAAAGCAGCTTGAGAACTGCGCCTACTGCGATGAGTACGCCTGTGAAAGGCTGACCAAGTGGTTCGGCGCGGTGCCTCAAGCCAGGACCACTCTCGAAGAAATCAGGAAAAGCCTCTAGGCCAGATAAAAAAGCCATAGATTCTTACCAGGTAGCTAAAAGAGCAATTTGAGCTTTTTGCCTATTGCCATAATGTTAAGCCATGATATTATAGTGGTAAGGATAGAAGTAAAAATGGGCGTTTGGGATAGATACGCTGAATTTGTCTACAGAGTGGCCACGGGCAGCAAGAGACGTAGAATCAGGATTATGCCCGTGGCCGCATTGTTCTTCTTTGGCCTGGTGGTGCTCTTCGTCTTCGCCTCCTTCTGGGTAGATAAGTGGCTTGCCTTCCTTCATTTCGACTCTACCTGGTGGAGCCTCGGGCTGTCTATGCTTCTTCTTATTCCTGGCTGTGTCATCATGGAGTGGCCAGTTATAGCATTTCTTCGGGCCAGGGGCACACCCGTCCCTTTCAACCCACCGCCAAAGCTGATTACCACCGGACTCTATGCCTTTGTCAGAAATCCCATGCTCCTTGGCTTGTTCCTGCTCATGCTGGGGCTGGGAGTCCTGTTTGGCTCGCTGTCCCTTATCTTCATTTTCACACCCCTTTTTATACTGCTCAATGTCCTATATCTCAAAGCCATTGAAGAAAAAGAGATGGAGAAAAAGTTCGGCGAGGAATACCTGGAATATAAGAAAAAGGTGCCTATGTTCATTCCCAGGTTGAATAAGAGGAAATAACCAAGTTTGAAACCTATAAATTATAGACTGTGCTAATATTTATAGCCAGAAACTTACGTAAAACATCGTCCCAGTTAAATTGAAGGTGATGCTAGAAAGGAGTTCTTGAGTGGAGTCTTTGATTTATGAAGACATCCCGCGCTACGATGTGTGGCTCAAAGCTATCATGTTACTCCCCTTATTCTTTGTCCTCATCGGGGTGTTTAATTTGACCAGCGAACCCGGGTCAGCGATTGGCATGTTTGCCACAGCTATTCTTATGGCAGCCATCTACTGGGCAGTATTCCCCCGAAAATACCGCATACTTGAGGGCAAGGTCAAAATAGTGCTGGGAGGGCCATTCTCTTTCAACATCCCCTTCGATACCATCGAAACTGCCAGAGCACCCAAGGGGGCAAGCGTGGGGCTTAACTTCCCGAGTTCGTTCTCAGGTAAGAATGCTGTACAAATCGTTCGCAGAAAGAGGCTGAGCGTCAACATAACTCCCAGTGACCGCGAACTATTTCTCGAGAACCTGGATAAAGCACTAAACAGCTGGAGAAGTCACCATATGGAGGGGACTTAGCAACCTTTAGCCGTCTTTGCGAGGCTTGTCCTGAGCGAAGCGAGGGAACCGGACGAAGCAATCTTGGTGGAAGGGAAGAGCTCAGTGCGACAGTTTGCCGTTGATAAACAACCTTGACATGAGGGCTTGATGAAACCGATTGAATGGCTGGACAACAAGCTTAAGATTATCGACCAGACGAAGTTGCCCCAAACGACAGCTTTTGTTGAGCTCTCTGATTATCATGAGGTGGTAGCCGCAATCAGGGAGATGAAGGTCCGTGGGGCACCGGCTATTGGAGTGGCTGCTGCTTATGGTATTGCTCTCGGAGCCCAAAATATAAAAACCGAGAGTAAAGACAGGTTTATTAGCCAGTTTGACCAGATTCTACAAGCTTTCTCAGTCGCCCGACCCACCGCCGCTAATCTATTCCGCACCATCGACAGGATGAAGAAGATAGCATCAACAACCGATGATACCCCAATAATAAAGCAGGCACTCATCGATGAGGCAAAGAGAATTCATGCCGAGGAGGAGGCTGCCACTGAGCGCCTCAGCCAGCTTGGCGCTGAGCTGATTAAGGATGGTTTCACCATCCTGACACACTGCAACACCGGCTCACTGGCTACTGCCGGCTACGGCACAGCTCTGGGTATAATCAAAGCTGCCAAAAAGCAAGGCAAGAAAATCGATGTAATCGCCACCGAAACTCGCCCCTTACTTCAGGGAGCTCGCCTCACTGCCTGGGAGCTAATGCAGGAGAATATACCAGCAACCTTAGTCACCGATTCTATGGCAGGTTATTTCATCAATCAAGGCAAAGTTGATTGCGTCATCGTCGGTGCTGACAGGATTGCTGCCAATGGCGATGTGGCCAACAAGATTGGCACCTACACCTTAGCCGTGTTAGCCGCTGAAAACGGTATCCCTTTTTATGTAGCTGCGCCTACCAGCACCATCGACCTTTCTTTGAATTCCGGGGCTGAAATCCCCATCGAGGAGCGGAATCCCGAAGAGGTAACCAGCATCGGGGGAGTAATCCTGGCCCCACAAGGCATCAAGGCAGCCAACCCCGCCTTCGATGTAACGCCCCATCGCTACATAACCGCTATAATCACCGAAAGGGGAATAGTAAAAGAGCCATATGGAGACAGGATGAAACTCATCTAGTAGGCAATGAGGCAACTTGATGGCTTTTTGTTTAGTCCTTGTGTAACTGCCACGGATTTGCGCGTGCCGGCCGTACTATCTTCACGGATGTCCGTGCAGGATGCAATTGCAAAACTGGAATTGAGAGTGAGGGTGATGAAGGCGAGACAAGCTTATCAGTGTTGCTTGTGAGAGGCAATAAGCTTTGAATTATTGGCTGTGTGGACTCTATTCAACAGTAATGGTCGCAATAAATGTCCATTCCCCTTTCTCGCCGCCTTCCCAGGGTCTGCCATATTCCATAGATATGATACTAGTGCCTGCTCTGAGCGCCTTGAAAGTCCATACTTCGTGACCAGCAGCTCCAGGAACATCCTTTTCAGGAGGCACGAATTCATGGTTAATTTGCCTTAGTACAGTTTCGTCACTGATTTGTGCCGTCTCTGACCACTGGAAGCCTGTCGACGGGTTAGAGCACAAAGTTACAATTACCGAATCACCAGCATCAGCCTCGGCTTCCCAACTGAAGTGTTGGTCCTTCATAAAGTCATCACAGGATATTTCCAGGGACACCTGTTTACTGGTACAGGCAACTAAGCCAAGTGAGAGAGCAACAAGAGTACATACAAGGATTAGCTTTATTTTCATTCTCTATTCCTCCTTTCATTTCAAACTACCTCCTCTAGTATAAACGAAAAAACAACAAACTGGATAGCTTTGGCTTGTGTAGCCCACCGTTCTGTTGAAGACTGATACGCTGTAGAAACAAAGTTGCAGCTGGGCGCGCTACTTGAAAAAGAATAATTGCACGATGTGACGAAATGTACAATCGACTGGTACAGGGCTTGCCTTAATAAGTCCTAGCGCTTAGGCTAAAGAGTGATTGAGCAGAGATATAGATTAGTGCAGTCTAAAACTATATTCACCGCCTTGCCTGTGGGTGCGGGGTAAAATGCAAGATGGCAGGTGAAAAGTCAAGAGTGTTGATTCTTGTGTCATTTGTCATTGCGAGGCAAGGAGTGCCGCGGCAATCTCGGTGGGGCTTTGGGGGAGTGTTTTGTTTCCCCTCACCTCCCTCCGCCGAGATTGCTTCGCTTCGCTCGCAAAGGCAGTGTGGGTTATGTTGTGATTGCTTCGCTGACTGCTTTGTCACTTTGTTCCTCGTAGCTTCGGCTCGCAATGGCAGTATGGTTTTAGGTGAGAGTCGCCTGTCTGCAGGTGCAGGACGGTCACCCGTGGGCGGGTGACTTGCACTGAGCAGGAAGGCAGCCTTAAAAGGCTGCACTACATTGGCTGGTGACTTTCCTGTTTTAGCTTGTCCAGCCAGGCGGTTGATTTAAGCTGTCTCTCCAGAAGATACTTGATGTATTCCCGCATTACCTGCTCCAGCTCCGAGGATAGCTCCCGGTTTGTCTTTACCCGGCTGGCGGTGGCATAGTCGCAATCCTGCCACAGTCGCAGGACCTTTAAGGCGTTTAAGGACAGAGGACGAGCTATTGGCTCTTGATAGGCACATTCATGGCAGAGGATGCCCCCCTGGCTGGAGCTGAAGAAATTAGTTGCTGGCTGGAGCGGTGAACTGCAATTGGCACACCTCTGTAGCTGGGGACGGTACCCGATATAGTCCAGGAGACGAAGTTCAAAATAGCGTAGCACGAGCTCACCATTTTGGGCTTGAGACAACTGGTGCAGAGAATTGAGTAATAAGTCAAAGAGGCGACGATTTTCAATATGCTCAGCGGTAAAGGAGTCGACAAGTTCTGATATATAGAGGCCACGGTAAATACGCTCCAGGTCATCCTTTAGTGGCAAGAAGTTATCAATCGTCTGGGCTTGAGTGATGATATCAAGGTTGCGGCCTCGGGCTAGCATTAGCAGGCTGTGAGTAAGTAGCTCTACATGGCCGCCTAACTTGCTTTTGGGACGACGTGTTCCCTTGGCTACCGCCTTTATTTTGCCCAGCTCGGGGGTGTAAAGAGTTAGGATTCTATCGGCTTCGCCCAGCTTGATTCGCTTGATAATAATAGCTTCTGTTTGGTACACCCGGGGCGCTGTCATCGGGTCACATTTCCTGTCTTCCTTCTAAGGCACGGCTGAGGGTAACATCATCAGCATATTCCAGGTCACCGCCATAGGGCAAGCCACGGGCAAGCCGGGTGATTCGGATACCCAGGGGGGCAATCAGGCGCTGGAGATACATGGCAGTGGCTTCTCCTTCCAGGTTGGGATTGGTTGCCAGTATTACTTCAGTCACCAGTCCATCGTTGAGACGGGAGAGAAGCTCTTTAAATTTCAGTTCCTCGGGACCTATCCCATCAGATGGCGCAATCACACCGTGAAGCACATGGTAAAGGCCTTTGTACTTTTTGGTGCGTTCCAAGGGGAGAATATCTATGGGCTCTTCAACTACACAGATTTTAGTGTGGTCGCGCTCTTCATCACGGCAGATGACGCAGGGGTCGGAATCAGTGATATTAAAGCAAATGGAACACAAGCTCAATTTTTCCTTTACTGCTGTGATGGCTTCAGCTAATGCCTCAGCTTTCTCTGCCGGCACCTGCAGCAAATAGTAAGTTAGCCGTTGTGCGCTCTTTGGCCCAATGCCAGGCAACTTGTTGAACTCTTCGATTAATTTGGCTATCGGCTCGGCAACAGGCATAAAGTTGGTGTTCAAAGATTTAGCCTCCTATGGTAGTCCTGGAATTTTAAGCCCACCGGTTAGCTTGCCCAGCTGGCTGGCAGCAAGTTCCTGGGACTTTTGAATAGCTTCATTCACTGCTGCCATGACCAAATCCTCCAGGAACTCGGCATCCTCGGCATTGATGACCTCTGGCGATATGTTCACCGAGCGGATTTTTTGCTGACCATCAATTACTATCTTGATTGCTCCACCTCCAGAGCTTACTTCAGTGGTCATATCGCCCAGCTCTTGCTGGGCTTTGGCTAATTTAGCCTGTAGTTCTTGTGCTTGGCGAAAGGCAAATTTGTTCATTTCTCCCCCGTTTCAGTCTTGTCATCAATAATCTTGGCTCCCATTTCTAGAGCCGTCTGCACCAAAGGAATCTCCGTTTCCGGTCTCGTTTTAGTCTCTTTTTTGCCTTCGATAATAACGCAGCTTAACTTATATGGTTGTCCAAAGACCTCTCGCAGCTTCTTTTCCACTAGATGCTTGTACTTGGGGTTTTCGATATACTCTTTGTGGAACTTGTGATAAAAACCTACGGTTAGAATGCCATCTTCAATGCTTAGAGGTTTACAGGCACTCCGCAAAACGGCATCTAAATTGCCCCTGGAGCCTTCTCCACGCATAGCCTGAATGAACTCTCTCCATTGGCTGCGCAAGTAATCGATATCCTGGGGAGATTCCGTGCCCGTGGTTTCGGCGATTCTGGCTGGTGCCGGAGCTTTAGGCTCTGGAGAAGGTTTGGTCGATTTGGCGGAGGGGCTAGCTACCTCGGCTGGTTGCTTGGGCTCGGTTAACTCAGCATGAGCTAACTGTTCCTCCACGCTTTCGGATAAGATACATTCTATCAGGGCTAGCTCTAAAGGCAGTGGGGAATAATTATCTAAGCGGAGGTCTATTTCGCCGAACAGCTTAACCGCTGTCAGTAAGTAATTGAGGCTAGCATTAGCTGCCAGACTTTTTATCTCAATCAAGTCATCGCTAGTAACGTCTATCACCTCTTCAGAGCCGGTCTTTGCCAGGAGCAATTCTCGGAGGTAGTCTACTAGTTCCCCATTAAATTGGCGGAGGTCAAGTCCATCATTACTAATGCTGTTAATGGTTTTAAGGCCGGCGGGGGTGTCCTTATCGATAATATGTTTGGCTAGCTCCTTAATCCGCAAGTCTCCGCTAATACCTACCATTGCCTGCACCTGGTGAAGCTCAATTTGATGTCCGTAATAGGTAACTAGCTGTTCCAGCAGGTTTTCGGCGTCGCGAAGGCTGCCGGTGGTTACCTTGGTAATAAGCTTCAAGGCTTCAGGCTCAATATGAATGTCTTCCTTCTCACAGACAAAAGTGAGCTTAGAAACCACTGCTGATTGGGAAAGACGGCGAAAATCAAAACGCTGGCACCGTGACGAGATAGTTGGCAAAATGTGATGTGGTTCTGTAGTTGCCAGAATAAAGATGGCATGAGGAGGTGGCTCTTCCAGAGTCTTGAGAAAAGCATTAGCAGCTGGTCCAGTTATCATGTGGACTTCGTCTATAATGTAGACCTTGTAGCGAGCAAGATTCGGGGCGTAATTGACTCTTTCTCTCAGGTCACGAATCTCATCAATGCCTCTGTTGCTGGCTGCATCTATCTCTATAATATCTGGAGCACTGCCTTCGTTAATTGCCTGACACATGGTACAGTTGTTGCACGGCTCACCTTCTGCTGAGTTAAGACAGTTCACTGCTTTAGCCAGAATGCGTCCGGTGCTGGTCTTCCCAGTGCCTCGTGGGCCACAGAAAAGATAGGCATGAGCTACTCGCTCACTGTCTACAGCATGGCATAATGTCCGGGTAACATGCTCTTGCCCTACCACTTCAGAGAAGGTCCGGGGGCGCCATTTGCGGTAAAAAACCTGAGAGGTCATGCTGCCTTTATTATACCCCATATGTACTGATTGCTAAAGGTCTGTGCAATGATTTTAAGCCTGTGTTATAATTCTGGTTTGTAGATATATTAACAAGGAGCATAAAATTGGATAAAGAAAAGAAGGGAGCTATCATTTCTGACTTTAGAATTCACGAGGGTGATACTGGCTCTTCCGATGTTCAGATAGCATTGCTTACCGAGAGGATAAGCCAACTGGCTGAGCATTTGAAAATACATCCTCATGACCAGCATACCCGTCGTGGACTTCTAAAGCTAATAGGGCACCGAAGGCGCTTGCTAGCTTATGTTAACGACGGCGATGTCGAACGCTATCGTAGCCTTATTGCTAGGTTAGGCTTGAGGAAATAAGGTAAAGAAGGATTATGATTATATCTCAACCTTGCGAATGTGTAGTCGGAGATAGATTACTAACTATTGAGACAGGCAAGCTGGCTAAACAAGCTGACAGTGCTGTCACTGTTCGCTATGGCGATACGCTGGTTCTGGTCACTGCTTGTATCGGTGATGAGCCTCGCGAAGGAGCTGATTTTCTCCACCTGACGGTGGATTATGAGGAGAGGCACTATGCTGTCGGTAAGATTCCTGGTAGTTTTATCAGGCGAGAGGGACGTCCAGGTGAACAGGCGACTTTAGCTGCTCGGCTAACCGACCGTTCTCTGCGCCCACTTTTTCCCAAAGGTTTATGCAATGAGATTCAGGTTGTGGTTACCGTCCTTTCCAGTGACCAAGAAAATGACCCTGAGGTTCTAGCGGTTATCGGCGCTTCAGCCGCTTTGGCTATTTCTGCTATTCCTTTTAACGGCCCAATAGCTGCGGTGCGTATTGGCTGCATCAACGGCAGCCTGGTGTTAAATCCAACTTTGCCCCAGATGAACGACAGCCTGCTTGATCTTGTTGTCGTCAGTACCAAGGAAGCCATAGTAATGTTAGAGGCAGGAGCCAAGGAAGTTTCCGAGGAGCTCATTTTAGAGGCAATCAAGCTTGGACATGAGGCAAACCAAGAAATTATAAAGTTGCAGGAGGGTCTGCAGCGGGTTTGTGGCCGGCCCAAGATAGAGATTGGGACTGCTGAAGTTAATGCAGAACTGCTAGCTGCTATTCCCTCAGACCTTTGGGGGAAGCTGGCTGAGGCTCTTAGCCAAACAGACCGAGCCGAGCGTGAGAAGGCAATAGCGGCGGTTGAACAAGAGGCCGTTGAGAAGCTAGAGGAGGCCTTTTCTGAGGCTGATATTATTGAAGCCGTTGAAGACCAGCTAAGGAAGGTAGCCAGAACGAACATACTGGACAAAAAGCTGCACCTCGATGGTCGCCAGACCAAGGAGATTCGTCCTCTTAGTAGTGAGGTTAGTCTTCTCCCACGTACCCATGGGTCGGGACTCTTCGCTAGAGGGCAAACTCAGGTGTTGACTATAACTACTCTTGGTTCTTTGAGGCAAGCACAGCTGATTGATGATTTAGGATTGGAGGAGACTAAGCGTTTTATGCATCACTATAATTTCCCGCCATACTCCACAAGAGAGGTAAAGCGCTTGGGGAGCCGAAGCCGTCGGGAAATCGGACATGGCGCCCTGGCAGAAAGAGCCCTTACCCCGGTAATACCCAGCGGAGAGGATTTCTCTTATACTATACGCCTGGTTTCGGAAGTCCTTAGTTCTAATGGCAGCACTTCTATGGCCAGTGTCTGCAGTTCGAGCTTATCTTTAATGGATGCTGGTGTACCTATTAAGGCTCCGGTGGTCGGAATAGCTATGGGGTTGGTTACGGGGGAAGATAATAGCCATGTTGTCCTTACCGATATCGAGGGCATGGAGGACCATTATGGTGATATGGACTTTAAAGTCGCTGGTACCGTGGAGGGAATTACGGCTATTCAGTTGGATATCAAGCTCCAGGGCATAAGCTATGAGATTGTGGCTGAGGCTATAAAGCAGGCCCGTGAGGCGCATTTGGAAATACTTGACAACCTGAAGCAAGCTATCGGGTCCAATCGTCCTGAACTTAGCCCCTATGCTCCGAGGATATATAAGATAACCATTGACCCGAGTAAGATAGGTGCTGTAATTGGTCCTGGAGGCAAGACCATTCGGTCTATAACTGATGAGGCCAAGGTGACCATGGATGTTGAAAACGACGGGACGGTGACTATCGGCTCGCCCAGCGAGGAGGCAGCGCAGAAAGCGATTGGACTTATAGAAAACTTAACTCGAGAGGTGGAAGTTGGCGGTACCTACACTGGTAAGGTAACTCGCTTGATGAACTTTGGCGTTTTTGTAGAGGTTCTACCTGGTAAAGAAGGTCTGGTTCATATAAGCGAGCTGGCTGATTACCATGTGTCTAAGGTTGAAGATGTGGTTAAGGTGGGCGATGAGATTATGGTCAAAGTTACTGAAATTGACCGCATGGGCAGAATTAATCTGTCACATCGAGCACTTTTGGGAGACCTGTCTCGAGTCCAAGGAGCCAGAGTCCCAGATTCCATCTCGCCAGGCGGTCATTATCAAAGGCGGCCAATACCCCGTTCAGGCGCTCCCGGGCGTAGTAGCAGTGATAGCCAACGTCGCTATAACAAATAAGTATCAAAGAAAAGTTGCATTTATTGCGCTTTGAGGATGGAGGGGATGAAACCGATAACAGTAGTAGTTCATGGAGCCTTAGGAAAGATGGGGAGAGAAGTCATGGCTGCTGTATGTCGAGCCCCGGATATGGAAGTGGTTGGTGCTGTGGACATTCAAGCGGCTCGTGAACGTCTTGATTTGCCCGACACTTTGAGAAAGGTGCCTCTTTCCTCAGATTTGGGTTCGCTTCTCCAGGATTGTCACCCTCAGGTATTGGTAGATTTCACGATTGCTGAAGCTTCTATGTCCTCAGCTCGCCTTGCTGCTAAGCAAGGGGTTAATCTGGTTATAGGTACTTCGGGGCTTTCATCTGACGACATCAAGGAGATTGACCAACTGTGTCAAGCTAACAAGGTGGGCGCAGTAGTAGCCCCTAACTTTACCATCGGGGCAGCCGTACTGTTAAATGCGGTTAAGGCGGCGGCAAAGCTCTTTGATTACGTTGATATTATTGAAATGCATCATCACGAGAAAGCTGATGCACCATCTGGGACTGCACTGGCTACCGCAAAGGCTATGCTGCAATCGCGAGGCAAGCCCTTCCTTTATTCTAAAACCAAAAAAGAAACACTCAGCGGCACTCGTGGTGGGGAGGTTGAGGGCATAACCATCCATAGCATAAGATTACCTGGGCTTATGGCTAGACAGGAGGTTATCTTTGGTGCAGCGGGGCAAACATTGAGCCTGTGCCATGATGCTATAAGTCGGGAGTGCTATATGCCCGGTGTTATTTTAGCTATAAGGGAAGTGGTAAAACGCCAGGGGTTAGTTTATGGGCTGGATGCTTTGTTGAATTTAGAGGGAGGCAATGAAGGCGTATAATGTAGCTATTGTTGGTGCTACTGGGCTGGTGGGGCAGGAGTTTATCAAGGCGCTGGAGCAGCGAAGTTTCCCCATGGCCTCGGTTCATCTCTATGCCTCCGACCGTTCAGCAGGTAAGAAGCTCTATGTAGGTCACAAAGAGGTTGCGGTCAAGGAAACTAGCCCTGAATCTTTTCATAATATTGATATCGCTCTTTTTTCAGCTGGTGCTGAGATTAGCCGCTATTTTTCACCTATCGCTGCTGAGTCTGGGGCACTGGTCGTCGACAACAGCTCTGCTTTTAGGATGGAACCAAAGGTTCCTTTAGTTGTCCCTGAGGTAAATCCTGAAGATATAAAGTGGCATGAAGGAATTATTGCTAATCCAAATTGTTCTACCATTCAAATGGTAGTGGCCCTTTATCCATTACATAAGGTTAACCCGATTAAGCGGATAGTTGTCTCTACCTATCAAGCAGTGGCGGGCGCTGGCTCAGCAGCCATGGAGGAATTAACCACTCAAGCCAAGTTAGTTTTGGAAGGGAAAAATGTTGTTCCTCATGTTTATCCTCACCAAATTGCCTTTAATTTGCTACCGGAAATAGATGTTTTCTTGGACGATGGCTATACCAAGGAAGAATGGAAGATGGTGGAGGAAACTCGCAAGATAATGCATGCTGGGGATATGGCTGTTTCAGCAACCTGTGTTAGAGTACCTGTTTTTATCGGGCATAGTGAGGCGATAAATGTTGAATTTACTGCCCCTATAACTCCTGAGGAAGCCAGGCACATATTAGTTCATGCCCCTGGGGTTAAGGTGCTTGATGACCCTAGTGTTAGCCTTTATCCTCAGCCCTGGCTAGCTGTTGGCTCAGACAATGTTTTTGTAGGACGTATTCGGACAGATATTTCTCAGCCCAACAGCCTGGTAATGTGGGTAGTATCCGATAACTTGCGTAAGGGTGCTGCTCTCAATGCTGTTCAGATTGCTGAGGAAGCAGTACAGCGGGGCTGGGTTAAAACTCAGAAATAGTTTACTTATAGTGAGGCAGATGATGAAGAAATTTGGCCGCTTGTTGACGGCAATGGTTACCCCCTTCGATATCGATGGAAAAGTTGATTACGTACAAGCCAGGAAGCTAGCTAAAGCTTTGCTTGATTCAGGTAGTGACGGACTTGTGGTTTCGGGTACTACCGGGGAGTGCCCGACTCTTAGTCGTGAGGAAAAATTGCGCCTCTTTGCCGAAATTAAATCGGCGGTTGGCAATCGAGGCACGGTTATAGCTGGCACTGGTAGCTATAATACCGCGGATAGCGTGGAACTCTCCAGGGAGGCTGAAAAGGTTGGGGTTGATGGCTGCCTTTTGGTTGTCCCTTACTATAATAAGCCTACTCAAGAGGGCTTATTCCAGCACTTTAAAACAATCGCTGAAGGTACCAGTTTGCCGTTCATTGTTTACAATGTGCCATCACGTACTGTTACTAACCTTACTGCTGAGACCGCTATCAGGCTTAGTCAAGTTGACAATATCGTTGGAGTAAAAGAGGCCAGCGCTAATCTTGACCAGGTTGCCAAAATTATACAGGGGGCAAGAGGAGGTTTTCTTGTCTACAGCGGTAATGATAGTGATACTCTACCCATATTGGGTCTAGGAGGCTTCGGTGTTATCAGTGTTGCTTCTCATCTAGTTGGCCTTCAGATTAAGCAGATGATTGAGGGCTTTCTTGGTGGTGGAACCAGAGAGGCAGCAGCCCTCCATCGTAACCTGCTGCCTTTGATAAATGCCCTTTTTGTCGTTGCTAACCCAATGCCGGTCAAATATGCCTTAAATTATCTGGGTTTTCAGGTGGGCAAGCCGCGCTTACCACTAACTGAGCCTGACGAGAAAACGAAAGCTGTTATTGAACAGGCTTTAAAGGACTATAAGATTGACCTGCCGGTGGGCTAGCAAATTAGCTGTCTTGCTCTTCATTGGCAGCGAATATATCCTCTAATATATCCAGGATGAGCATTGAGTCAACGGGCTCAAGGCTATAGTCTCCACTTATTCTCTCCAGGCTTTCACCATCCACACTCTCCCCGATTTGAGAAAAAGAACCGCTATCGGTTAGATAATCTAGGTAATCGACGACAAACGCTTTTGCATTGTCGATCTCGCCCTCATCGAAGTTCTTTTCTAGCGCTGTGACGATTTTATCGATTGTCTTGTCACGCTTGCATTCTTTCTCCAGCCAGAGAAGCCTTCGCTTTCGTGACTTCCTCTCTGCTCTTCCTTCTTCTCTGTTCATAGTGTCTGCCTACCTTGTTTTTATTTCTTTTCAATTTATCTTGGACATTTAATGGGTGCCGTTTGTGTAGATAAGATGATTGCTACCTTCACGCAATAAATAAAATCCATTCCTCTCAAAATATCTCCTTAATCCGTGAGTTCAGATTCAAAAGGCTGACCTCAAGGGTGCTAAGCTAGATTCACATATTTTTGTGTCATTGCGAGCGAAGCGAAGCAATCTCGCCTCAATTTTTAGAGATTGCCACGTCGCCTGTGGCTCCTCGCAATGACAGGCGGGGGTTTCCCCGGAGAATCCACGGATTAAGGTATCTTATTAAGTCTTGACGTTTTACAGACATTTATGCTTCTACAGGCAACTGTTCTAGAAGGCATCCTCCGGTAGGGACCTCTTTCCCTTGTTGCTGATACGCTAAGATCATCTCGCATAAAGCATCCTTGAGCATCTCCCGGCATTCTTCTATAGTCTTTCCCTCTGTAATTACCTCAGGCCACTCTACCAATTGCCCCATATAGCCAGAGTCTATCTTTGTGTATTTTGCAGTATAGTTTGTCAACATAACATTGCTCCCTTAGAGATATATTACTAAACTAGCTCACAGATTTCCAGCTAGCAGAGTGCTACACGACCTGCCTGGCCATTATCGTTTGGTCTCGTTTGGCGCCGACGGAAATGATGTCGATGGGGCAGGAGAGAAGCTCTTCGAGTCGAGCTATATAGTGACGAGCTTGGGGCGGTAATTGCTTGAGGCCACGGATATCGGTTGTTGATGTTTGCCAGCCAGGTAGTTCCTCATAGGTTGGCTGACATTTGTCTAGTGTAGCTATGTCGCTTGGGAAATGGTCTATCTTGTCTCCATCCAGTTTATAGCCAGTGCATATCTTAATTGAGTCGAATATGTCAAGAATATCGAGGCGAGTCAGGGCTATACCACTGAAGCCATTTATCTGGACGCTGAAGCGGCCAGCTACGGCGTCAAACCAGCCACAGCGCCGTGGTCTGCCTGTGGTAGCCCCATACTCGTGAGCCTGCTCCCTGATAAGCTCACCAGTTTCGTCTTTGAGTTCAGTTGGCATAGGCCCGCTACCTACCCGGGTGGTATAGGCTTTGAAAACACCGATAATATTGTCGATTTGCCTGGGGTTCATCCCGGAACCTAGAGAACTGCCTGCAGACAAAGGTGAAGACGATGTTACATAAGGATAGGTGCCGAAGTCGGGGTCAAGCATTGCTCCCTGAGCGCCTTCTAGTAGAACCGATTCCTTTCGGGACACCATTTCTTGAAGAATGGAGCCAGTATCTTGGATGATGGGGGCTAGCCGTTCTCCATAATGGCAGTATTGTTCATAAATTTCTTTTAGCGATAACGGTGGGGTGTTGTATATTTTGGTCAGCATGGCATTCTTGAATTCAAGGACTGAGCTAAGTCGAGACTGAAATCCTTCTTTATTTAGCAAGTCGCTGGTACGGATCCCAAGGCGAGCTATCTTGTCAGCAAAAGCGGGGCCAATTCCTTTGCGTGTGGTTCCTAGAGCTCCTCTGCCTCGCCTTTCTTCCTCTAACCCGTCCAAAAGGATGTGATAGGGCATTATTAGATGGGCCCGATCGCTAATGAAGAGATGGCTGGTATCAACGCCATGTTTCTGAAGGTCGTCAATTTCTTCAAGGAGCACTGCGGGGTTAATTACTACACCGTTACCAATTATGCAAATTACTCCTTGATGGAAAATGCCTGAGGGCATAAGATGAAGCTTGAACTCTCCGTAAGGATTGATTACTGTGTGTCCGGCATTGTCGCCGCCGGAAAAACGTACTACTGCCTTCACCTTCTCAGCCAGAAGGTCGACTATTTTGCCTTTACCTTCATCGCCCCACTGGGCGCCAACAACAGCTATAACCGACATTATTCCTCACGCTAGCTTAATGCAAAATTGGGGAAGTTAAACTTGTATGTGGATAAAATCTCGAGCTCATCCTCGGGACATATAATCCTTGCCCCAGTAGCGGAGCAAAGCTCCACCACCAACAATCCATACAACCAAGCCGATAATTATTACCCAAGCAGTACCCATCACCCCAAAGATACTTCCGAGTACCATCCAGAGTATAGCAAGGATAGTAAGTGATGTCAGGCTCCATTCGAACGTCTTGTCGCTCATACCTTTTCACCTCAAGCTTTTATTTTCTTGCTGTCTCCTGCCGTGAGTAAACCAATCGTTGTCCTACGGTAACAAGAGCAAGCACCACCAGGATTAGCAAGGCTATAAGAATTTGGTTAAAAAGCAACCCCAATGCTAATATTATAACTCTCTCAGTTCTGGTAAACAAGCCTACATGGCACTCCAGCCCTAGCCCTTCGGCTCTAGCACGCACATAGCTGGTGAGAAAGGAGGCGACCAGGGCTAAGAAAATGACTGTAATTTCAATGGTGTTCCCGCTCTCTAGGTATAAGGCCAAGATGCCTAGAAGCAGCACCGCTTCAGAAAGTCGGTCAAAAGTGGAATCTAGCAGAGCACCAAAACGAGTGCTTTGCTTGGTCGAGCGAGCTAATGCTCCGTCAAGAATGTCGAATAACCCGGCTAACAGGACTAAGAGTCCGCCAGCGAGAAGGTGATTAGTGGCAATAACCGCAGCCGCAATTATGTTTATCGCCAGACCAAGCCATGTCAAAGTGTTAGGCTTTATACGGCATTTACTTAGAATGGGCATTAGCAGCTTGCTAATCCAGCGAGCAGCGCTTCCCCGTAATTCGGCCAAGTTCATCACAGACTATTTTTCCACATAGTTAGCTAAGCAAACTGGTATAGTAATCCATTACTTGCTGGGCGACGTTCGCCCAGCTATACTTCTCGGCATTGATTCTCCCCTTGGCTCCCATCTGGTGACGTAAAGATTTGTCATTGAGAAGAGATAGCAAGGCTTGAGCTAAGGCCTCCTCATCTCGAGGTGGTACGAGCAGCCCCTCCTCGCCATGAGTTAGCACGCTAGCATAGCCTTCGATATCAGTGGCAACTACTGGCTTGCCACTCGCCATAGCCTCCAGCAAGACTATGCCAAAGCTTTCGCCACCGGTGGCTGGGGCGCAAAAGATATCAGCGCTGCGATAATATGCGGGTAACTCAGCGCTGGGGACGAAATCAGTAGAAACTACATCAGTCAGGTGCGTGTCCTTGACAAATTTTTCATACCCCGGCCGCAATCTGGTGCCTGGACCAACTACGATGAGCCTGAAGTTAGTGAAGCGCTTCTTGACCTGGGCGCAAGCACGGAGTAGGTAGTCTAAGCCCTTGCGCTTCTCCAAGCGGCCGACGAAGAGAATATTTAGTTTGTCATCAGCGAATTCCTCTTGCTGAGGGCCATCCGGGGAAAAACGTTCGATATCAATGCCATTAGGGATAATACGATAGTCACCTGGCAGATATCGGCTGACGTAATCAAGTGCTGGTTTGGAAACGGCAATTTTGCCATGTAACCGGGGAAGCCATTGCTTCAAGATGGGTTTACCCAGCTGGTAGGTTAGAGACCTACTATAGCAGGCATGAAAAGTGCCAACATTTATGCAACTTGATTTGAGGAGAATGCTTAAGCAGAGCATAGGAGTGAAAGGTTCGTGAAGGTGGAGAATGTCGAAATTTTCCTTAGCCAGAATCTTTCCTACTTGAACTGGTAACCACGGGGATATTGGGACTCGGGCTACAGAACCGCCGAATGGAATAGGGAGAGGTCTGCCTACATTGGTAACCTCTTCATCGAAGTATTGTGTCCCCTTTCTCAGACTTGGCGCTATAACTTTGACATCATGCCCCCAGTGGATAAAATAATGGGCTAGATAAGAAATGTGATTAACAACCCCTCCTGGGAACGAATAGTCGTAGGGGGAGACTAAACCAATCTTCACTGTTTCATTGCCCTATCTTTGCAGGTCTGTTAGCTTTCGCCCTGCTGAATTTCTTGCTGTTCGCTAGTTACCTCAGGTAAGCAGGTTGGGCTTTGTTGCTCCTGCCCCGTGATAAATTCCTCCACCCGCCTTCGGGCTTCGTCATCAGAATACTGAATGGGCGGAGACTTCATGAAGTAAGCGCTGGGTGCCACGATTGCTCCAGTCAAGCCTCTGTCTAAAGCTAGCTTACAGCATCTTAGGGCATCGATAACTACCCCGGCTGAGTTGGGGCTATCCCATACCTCCATCTTAAGCTCTAAATTCAATGGGACATCGCCAAAGGCGCGGCCTTCCATTTTGATATAGCAGAATTTTCGGTCAGTTAGCCAGGGCACATAGTCGCTGGGACCGACATAGATGTTGCCGGGCTCGAGTTCATAATCTAGCTGAGAGGTAACGGAATTAGTTTTGGAGATCTTCTTTGACTCTAGGCGCTCCCGCTCCAACATGTTATAGAAATCGGTATTGCCACCAAAGTTAAGCTGGTAAGTTCTTTCTAACTTAACTCCTCGGTCGCCAAAAAGTCTGGTTAATACACGATGAGTGATAGTAGCCCCAACTTGAGATTTGATATCGTCACCGATAACAGGCAATCCCATCTCGGCAAAGCGATTATACCAGTAGGGCTCGCGAGCAGTGAAAACTGGTATGCAATTAATGAAGCCACAGCCAGCAGCCAGTACTTGTTCAATGTACCACTTGGTTGCTTCTTCGCTTCCCACAGGCAAGTAATTAATTACCACGTCTGTTTTTGTTTCTCTGAGAATGCCGACAATGTCGGCTGTAGGTCCTGGTGCCTTGGTGATGATTTGTGACAAATACTTTCCCAGCCCATCGTGGGTCATCCCTCGGTTTACTTTAACGCCGGTACTGGGCACCTCACAGAACTTGTAAGTATTATTGGGCGAAGTAAAAATAGCTTCGGCCAGGTCTTTACCTACTTTGTTCTTGTCGATGTCGAAGGCAGCTACGAATTTGATATCACTTACATGGTAGCCCCCCAGATTAATGTGCATTAGCCCGGGCACAAACTCATCCTCTTTGGCCTTTTTATAATAGTGGATGCCCTGAACAAGCGAGGAAGCACAATTACCAACGCCTATGATAGCTACGTTTATCTTACCCATTATTTAGTTCCCCTTTCTAGTGCGAACTTAATCTTTATATGAATCTGCGTTTAAGTCGTAGGTCTGGGAATAATCATCTTTGGTGACCTGACTAATAACATGGGCATACGAGCCCCGTGCAGCACTTTGTCGGCTACGCTGCCTAATACCCATCGGCTAATCCCGGTTCGCCCATGAGTTGACATGGCTATTAAGCTTACCTCCTTATCCTCAGCATACTCAACTATTCTTCCAGCGGGGTCACCAGTGACTACTTCACATGTAGTTTTAATTCCTTTTTCATCTAGTTTTTTAGCGATACTGCTTAGATAATCCTCGCCACCATCATGCATAGCTTTAACGAATTTTCTCCAGTCAGGGCCACCAAGTATGCTAGCTTCTAGTGCCCCAGGTGGCGAAAGGACCTGGAGTAAGTTAATCGAAGCCCCTGTTTTTGTGGCTAATGCCTCAGCGTAAGGTAAAGCTGCTTGACCAATGTCAGAGCCATCTAAGGGGGTGAGAATCTTGAGGAAGGGTAACTTCCTCACCGTCCCGGTTTTCGTAGGATGTTTGCTTTGGACAAGTAACACCGGGGTTGAGGCTTCACTTATTACTTTCTCAGCTACGCTTCCCATCCACCAGCGGGTAATACCGCTTCGCCCATGAGTAGCCATTATAATCAAATCAATGTCATTCTGCGCCGCGTAGTCAAGGATTTTATCTGCAGCACTGCCGTAAAGGGTTACCGCTTCGGCTTTGATACTATTGCTTTGGAGACTGACTGCTACCCTGCCAATATACTCTTCAAGCAGGCGATTTACACGACGGTTCTTTCTCCCTATTCCTACGCCTAAAATATCAACATGGGAGCTAAATCTTGGAGCCAAATCCCTGAGATAGGGAAGTATACTCTCAGCCTCTCCCGAGCCATCTAGAGGAACCAGAATTCTATGTAGCATTTTTCCCTCCCAGTTTTTGTCTCCTGTTATTATGGTTGCTTTTGCCTAAAGCAAAGCTCTTGTGGTATTTCAAAGAGCGCTTTATGCCTTTCATACCTATTCCTTCAATGGTTTTATCACAAATCGAGCTAATATGCTATTGCACTCTAGCCAGAGCATATCAGACTGTTTTTAGCTATCCCTAATGTGGAGCTTAACTCATCTTCCCCTCAGGCTATCTTTGGGGTAGCTCAAAAAGCCAAAGAAACGGGAGCTTGGCCAGTAATAATTCACGACGACGCATCTGAAGAGTTTGTGTAAAAAAGCACTAACCTCTTGCCACTGTCCAATCTCCCCATATTGATATCTTGGCTCATCTAGGTCTAATAATACCAGAAGTCTCTCTGGCAGCCCAGGATGACGCTTTTATCGAACGCAATGCCTGAAGGGAACACCCCACAACTAAGACTCACATTGCTCTCAAAAGGCCAGAAAGCGGAAGCTAAACCCCTGGTTAATTCTGATGCCCACAACAAAACTAACTTACTGACGCTGACTTTTGCCAAAACCAACCCCCATCAGGCTGGATTAGGCAACCAGCAATACCAGCAAGTTATAAACTACAACCCCCTGCTTTTGATAGAAAAAATTAACAGGTTGTCTTCGCACCCTGGCTAGAGCATACTAGTGCATTAGCTTTTGCCAATTCGGAATACCTTGGTTCCGCAGGACGGGCAAACTCCGCGTGTTGCAGGCCTACCGTTTTTCAGGGTAACACTCTGTGGGTTCTTAATCTCCACCTTTCTCCGACATTTGAAGCAATATGCCTGTGCCATTTGTTTCACCTCCTTTCGTTAAAGCTGAACATATCTATTATATACGGTGTGTCAAGACCCTTGAATTATTTTAATATAGCGAGACTACTAAAGGGGGAAAACTTTTTCCGGGTGCCAGAGTTTTTTCTCGGATATAAAGCGCAGCAGAGCTATAAACTGCCCATCGGGGCCATAAGCACGGCAGTATTTTGAAGGTGGGGGCTCTTCGCCTAGAGGTAAGGAGCGGCCATTTCTAATGGCTAATTCTTTTGTTTCGTCAACAATGGCTGCCCTCCAGCTCAAAAGTGGGCTGTCTACAGGGTGGAAAAGCCCCTCCCAATTGTCTTGTTGAAAAGCGTCTTTAATTTGAGATAGAGATAGTGCGTCTTTAATATGGAAAGGTCCGCACCGCAAACGAATCAAGTTCTTTAAATAGGCACCGCAGCCCAAGCATTGCCCCAGGTCATGAGCCAAGGAGCGCATGTAAGTTCCCCTACCGCACTCCACTTTGATTGTTATAAGCGGCAACTGACAGTTGATAAGTTCTAGGCTGGTGATGTTGACCTGTCTTGACTTTGGCGTTATCGGGATACCAGCACGAGCTAGTTCGTAGTATCGCCTGCCGTGGTGTTTCAAAGCGCTATAGATGGGAGGCACTTGCTCGATAGTGCCCTGAAAAGCAGTAAGCGCCCTTTGTATTTGGGCTGCGGTAACAGCGCTCGGGTCGCCGCGCTGGATTATTTCCCCTTCCCTATCGTAGGTATCTGTAGCCATACCTAATTCAATTTGGACGAGGTAGGTCTTGCTGCTATCTGTTAGAAACTGGACAACTCTTGTTCCCTGACCAAAACAAATTGGCAGGACACCTGTAGCTATCGGGTCTAAGGTACCAGCATGCCCAACATGTTTTTCCCCCGCCATCCGTCTAAGCCAAGCTGTTACGTTGGAAGAAGTCTTGCCTTCGGGTTTGTTAATATTTAGAATTCCGTCAATGCTCATCTTTGTTTTCGGGACTGTTAGGGGCCACCTGCTTGATTAACTTGAGGATTTCTGCCCCGCGCTCAATAGAATTGTCAAAATGAAAGCTAAGCTCGGGGATGTGTCTTATGCTCAAACGCCTGGCCAATTCTTTGCGGAGAAACCCTGAGGCAGCAGTAAAACCTTGTAGTATCTCCCTTTTATTTGCCTCATTTCCCAGAGTACTAACAAACACCTTGGCATGCCCCAAATCACGAGAGGTTGAAACTTTAGTTACTGAAATAAAGCTAGTAAGTCTCGGATCATTGACTTGCTGTCGAAGCAATACGCTGATTTCCTGCCGGATTAAGTTGTTTATTCGCTCAGTGCGCCGCGTCACGTTTTACTCCTTTGAATCAGAAGTTATGATTTGGGTTTAGAGAAGAAGCTGGCTCGGAGACAGAGCTGAAAATCAGAATAGGTTAGGTTACTTTTTCCTGGCGGTAGCATTGAATCACATCGCCAACTTGAAAGTCTGTAAAGTTTTCTATTTTAACACCACACTCAAGGCCAGTAGATACCTCTTTAACGTCCTCTTTAAATCGCTTTAAGCTGCTGACGTGAGATTCATGGATTGATTCGCCCCGGCGTAAGATTCGGGCTGAAGCACCCCGCCTCACCTTACCTTCTTTAACAGAAACTCCGGCTATGTTCTCCCCTTTTCTTGAGCCAAAGATAGCTAGTACTTCAGCCTGTCCCTCGATAACCTCGACATAGGTTGGTTCCAGCATGCCTTTTAGTGCTTTGTCTACGTCTTGTACCAGCTTGTAAATTACATCGTAGTAACGAATGCTTACCCTTTCCAACTCAGCTAGTCGCTGTGCTCCTGGCTCTGGTCGGCTATTAAAGCCGATAATTACTGCTTCAGAGGCTAAGGCCAGAAGCACATCGCTTTCTGTAATACGCCCACTGCCTGAATGGATAACTTTGACCTTAATTTTGTCATCCCCTAGCTGCTCCAGGGAGTCCTTTATTGGCTCGATGCTGCCTTGGACATCTGTCTTAAGGACTATATTGAGCTCCTTTACCTCTCCAGCGTCAATTTGAGTTGACAGGTCACTCAGACTCAAAGTCTTACCAGAAGTTACAAATTCATGTTGTGCATCTTTATGTTTCTCTGCGAGCGTCCGTGCCTCACGTTCGTCACGAGCTACTATGAAACTATCCCCAGCTTGTGGGACAGAGTTTATCCCCAGAGCTTCCACTGGAGTTGATGGCTTAGCCTTCTTAATCTGTTTTCCTCTCTCATTAAACATGGCCTTTACTTTGCCCCAAGTATTACCAATTACTAGATTATCACCCGGCTTGAGAGTGCCTTTTTGAACTAGGAGGGTAGCTAAAGGTCCCTTAGTTTTATCCAGTTTGGCTTCAATTACTACTCCCTCCGCCGGGCAGTCTAGCTCAGCTCTAAGCTCTAATATATCAGCAACTAGAAGGAGGTTCTCTAAAAGGACGTTTATGCCCTGCCTCTTCTTGGCTGAGATGGATACGCATACAGTGTCGCCTCCCCATTCCTCAATAATCAAGCCTGAATCAGCCAATTGCTGTTTGACTTTGTCTGAATTAGCGTTGGCCTTATCAATCTTGTTAATGGCGACTACTACGGGCACCTCGGCAGCGCGAGCATGGTTTATGGCCTCCACAGTTTGGGGCATTACTCCATCGTCAGCGGCTACCACCAGGATAGCAATATCGGTTGCTTGTGCACCTCTAGCTCTCATGGTCGTGAAAGCCTCATGCCCTGGTGTGTCCAGAAAAGTAATCTTTCGTCCGTCTATCTCCACTTGGTAAGCTCCAATATGCTGGGTAATAGCCCCTGCTTCAGTAGCAATTACGTTGCTTTGGCGGATAGCGTCAAGAAGGCTTGTCTTACCGTGGTCAACATGTCCCATGATGGTAACTACCGGCGGACGGGGGAAAAGCTTGCCACCTTTCCCTTTCCCTGTCTCTGATGGTTTTGTTTGAACGGATATTGGCTGTTTTTCAGCTTTATAGCCGAAATGGGTTGCTATCACTGCTGCGGTGTCAAAATCAAGAACTTGATTAATGTTGACCATGACACCTTCTCTCATGAGCTGTTTGATAACCTCAATTGCACTTACCTTTAGAAGGTCTGCCAATTGTTTCACACTTAGAGCTGGGGGGAGGCTAAGCTGAGGCAATACTTGTGTGTTAGACTTAGCCTCTTGGCTATTCTTGCTTTGATTGACAGTCGGTTCTTGCTCATTGTCAATCATATCTGTTTCTTCCCCCTTTTAGGCAAGCTCTTGCCATATTCTATCAGTACCTGGCGATTTTCCAAAGTGAGCTTAGTCCGCAAAACATATTCTAAGCGGTTACCTTTTAACCCTGTCTCCCAGCATTCGCATGCTGGGCATAAATAAGCCCCTCGGCCTGCCTTTTTACCCTCAGGGTCTATTTCTACAACACCAGCACTACAAACCAACCGGATTAATTCTCTCTTCGCCTTTGTTTCTCGACAGGCTATGCAACTACGTTGTGGTATGTGCCTCTGCCGAAGAATTTGCTGTTTCGGATAGTTCTTCAAGTTCGTCTTCCTCTGAATAGCTTGCCTGCCTTTGGTGCGTTTTCTTAGATTTACTCTTGCCTGCTAGTAAGTCTGCATCTTTCATGCCGCCCTTTTTTGCCTTTGCTTTAGTTGACCTTGCTGGCATGATATCCTCAGCAAAACGAATCTGGGGTGCCTCTGCGGATTGGACTGGTGGCTGAAGTTCTGAAGTTAAAACAAGCTCGTAGTCAGTTGAAGCTGCGGCTATCCCTGCCATTGCCTCCTCGCCGACTGGCTCTGATGCTACGGGCTCTGTGGAGGTGGCAAATTCCTTCTCACCAACTAGCTCTGGCTCACTGAGAGGTTCTGGAGTCAAGGGTTCCTCTGCGGTGACAAGCTCAGGGACAAGTTCTTCCATTCCGGTAGTTGGCTCCTCGGCTTCCACCGTAGCTTCTCTACTCAAGCTTGCCATCTCTGCTGTTGAAGCAGAGATGCTCTTGATGTCAATTCGCCAGCCAGTTAGCTTTGCTGCTAGCCTGGCATTTTGTCCCTCTTTACCAATGGCCAGTGATAACTGTTTATCAGGGACAGTCACTACAGCGGTGCCTTCTGCCCCGTTGAATTTAACGCTTGATACCTGAGCAGGGCTGAGAGCATTGGCGATGAATACTGCTGGATCATCAGACCATTTGATCACGTCTATCTTTTCACCATTTAGCTCGTTTGCGATGCTTTGTATCCTAATACCACGCAACCCAACGCAGCAACCCACAGGGTCAACCCCCTCTTGGCATGCCGCTACAGCTACCTTGCTTCGATAACCTGCCTCACGAGCGACCGACTTTAGCGCTATAGTCCCAGCATATATTTCGGGGATTTCCAACTCAAGAAGCTTGCGTAGCAAGTTGCGATGTGATCGTGACACCAATATCTGAGGTCCCTTGCTGGTCCTAGTCACCTCTAGGAGATAGAATTTAAATCTTTGCCCAGTACGATAGCGCTCGTTGTGTATTTGTTCACTGCTTGGAAGTATTGCATCGGTTTTGCCTAAGTCAATGTAAATTTGCTCAGGAGTAATGCGCTGCACCATTCCAGTGACGATATCACCCTCTCTGCTAGTGAACTCCTCGTAAATCACATGATACTCTGCCTCATGCAAGCGCTGTAAAATAACCTGTCTTGCTGTCTGAGCAGCAATGCGTCCGGCATGGGGGGGTGTAGACTCTACATTCGCAATATCGCCAATTTGAGCACTTTTGTCGAGTTTTTGGGCTTCAGCAAGGGATATCTCACAAAGTAAATTGGTTGGGGTCTCAACTACCGTCTTTTTGACATAGACTTTAACTTCACCAGTGGTGGGATTAATCTTAGTTGAGATATCCTGTTCAGGGGCAAACGCGTCCTTCTTGTAAGCTGCGGTAAGTGCTGACTCTATTGCAGTCAGGACCACTTCTTTAGGCAGATGTTTCTCAGCTGATAGCTGGGTAAGGGCGACCATAAATTCAGTTTTCATCGAACCCTGCTACCCCCATTTTCTATTTTCCTTGTTAATAAAAAAGTGGGAACACCGCCCCACTCTTTAGACATGCTCTTAAATTCTGTTTTTAGTCTAACATAACTAAAATAAAAATGCAAATTAATTATGTGCGGTACTGTAGTTTTTTATTCGATTTTAGTAGTTGGGTACATCCCTCCTATACTGCTTACTCTGGTGCCACGCTGCCGAAGCGACGTTGCCGCTGGCGATAAAAAATAAGAGCCTTGTCAATCTCTCTCCTGTCGAAGTCGGGCCATAGGACTGGTGTAAAATAGATCTCAGCATAGGCGGCTTGCCATGTTAGGAAGTTGCTCAATCGGCTTTCGCCGCCAGTGCGAATAATCAAATCAGGGTCGGGGATGCCAGCTGTATAAAGATATTGGCTGACAATGCTCTCGTCTATCTTTTGCGCTGGAATACCGCTGAGTATAAGACGCCGCATTACCTCCACAATCTCATCCCTGCCTCCATAATTGAAAGCTAGGCTAATGGTCATCCCAGTATTATTTTGAGTCAGCTCCAGAGCCTGCTTTATTCTATGCTGTATTTCGGGTGATAGCCCATCAAGTTTTCCCAGATGACGGATTTTAATTCCCTTTTCCTGAGCAAGCTTGACCCCTTCATCAAGCTTTTTCTCTAGGAGTTGAAGCAGCCCGTTTACCTCAGCTTGTGGGCGGTTCCAATTCTCAGTTGAGAAGGCGTATAAAGTAAGGTAGGAGATTCCGTATTCGGTAAAGATTTCAACGACACGCTGGGCATTAGTAGCTCCCTGTTTGTGTCCAGCTAGCCTGGGCAAGCCGCGGCGCTTGGCCCATCGGCCATTACCATCCATGATGATGGCTACATGCTGAGGCAAGCGGTTCAAATGTACTGATGACATCATTCCAATCTATCAAGCTTTTCCTTGAGTTCCCTTCTCTTTGCTTTATCAGGCTCAACTTGGTTGGGTAGACTCTGGTAACGGGGCTCAGCTAGGATTATCTCGTCTGCTCCGAGGTCTTTTGTCAGGTAGACATGAGGACCAACAATCGAGTTGGGACCAATCTTTATGCCGGGCGTAATGCTGGCATTAACTCCAGTTTTGCAATTATTGCCGACTATAGCACCAAGCTTGTCCAGTCCGGTATCAATAGCTTCATCTGCAACCATGACTGAGACATTCTGCTCATCGAAGCGGAAGTTAGCCAGGACGGTGCCAGCCCCGAAGGAACAACCCTTGCCTATTATGGAGTCACCAATATAGCTGGAGTGAAACCAGCAGCCATCACCTATGTAGGAATTTTTGACTTCTGTGGAGTAGCCGATAACACAATCAGCGCCGATATGGCTGTAGTCTCGCACCAGGGCATTGTTGCCGATTATAGAATTAGGGCCGATATAAGCTGGCCCTCTTATCACTGCATTTTCCAGCACTCTAACATTATCGCCTAAGGTAACCCTCCCTTCGATGGTGGCCTTTTCTGAAATGGAAGCTGAGGCGGAAACGTGTGGCTGGATTGCATTCAAGAAATACTTGACTGCCTGGAAGATATGCCACGGATATTTTATAGGCGCCCAGAAATCAGTATAGGGAACTACCTTGATTTTGTATCCGTCTTTTACCAGGTTATCCAGGGCACGTTCGTAGACATCATCCCTGGTGGTTTCAGCATTTTCTATATACTCCAGTAATTTTTTGGGCTTGGTATGGAGATGGACCAAGAGATTTACCAAGTGACTTGGCTCTTCACCAGGCTTCGGCTTTTCCACGATATGTTTCAGCTCATTCGCTGAATCTATAGCTAAATAACCTCCAGGGAAATAATCGTTGACTTCATAGCCCAGCATATATGAGGTAGCAGATTTTTTCTCGCTTCCTTGAAGAAGCCCAGTGTATGCCGAGGCTGTGAAGACATCGTTAGGATTCACTACCATGATGTCGCTGTCTAGAAAAGGTTCAGCGCTCTTCAAAGCATCGGCGATACCCATCGGTTGTCTCTGTAAGGCCAGCTCAATCTTGACGCCAGAAGTTATCTTGGTTATTTGCTCTATTTGTTCTATATTTGCTGGGTTGCCGATGATTAGGAAGTGGTTCAAACCAGCTTCTTTGGCTGTTTCCATCTGGTGCTCGAGGAGTGTTTTACCCAAGAAATCGAGCAGGAACTTGTCCTCCGTAATGGGGAACATCCTTTTACCAATGCCGCCGCAGAGAAAAACTACTTTCATGTTTTTATCTCCAACTTGGCCACAAAGCCAACTAATCCTTTCGTCTTATTTTACTCTAATTTTTCAACCTTGTGGAATTATTAAGTATATGCGGGTGTCTTAGTCACTCGTGGTTGCATTATGCCTTGAGAGGGCCTTAATAGCCTGGGAGGGGATACTGGCAGCCAAATGCTTTAGCGTCTTTAGAATAAGTTCACCATGCCAATCGAAGGAGAAACTCTCCAACTCAGTTATAAGCTGGGGTATGCCATTGTTATCTACAAAATTGTGCAGGCGCTCAATCTGTTGATTACTCAACCTTCCATATAAGCGATGTGCCCAATAATCGATTTGGAGCTCTTTATCTAGTCTGGCTCGCCATTGTTTCTGGTAAGAAGCCAGCCTGGATTTAGAAAAGTTATTGACCAGAAATGCCTGGTGGAGACTATCAGCGGCTATATCAGCGCACAGGAGACCGTAATATATACCGCCGCCAGTACTTGGTTTGACCTGACCAGCCGCCTCGCCAACCACCAGTATTCGGTCAGCATATGTCCTTGGCAGAGGTCGGAGGGGGATGGCACCGTAGCGCGGAACGACTTCGGTTGAGGCTATTTTGTCCTGAGCTTTCAGGTTTGATAGCAGCTTGTTTAAGTGGTACTCCGGTTGCTGGTGTGTCATCAGCCCAGCTAAGCCTTTGCTATCCCTTT